>Ga0193702_1000097_pt1 | contig 36508 bp, 26 predicted proteins | sample U3a1metaG_FD_143060 | JGI IMG/M metagenome (GOLD analysis project Ga0193702, IMG submission 143060) | Soil microbial communities from a riparian zone of the East river system, Colorado, United States - U3a1 | ecosystem: Environmental > Terrestrial > Soil > Riparian zone | place: USA: East River... | reverse complement strand
GGTTATGGCGGTTTACAAACAGCCGATGTTTACTATTACGCGGGTATAAACGCCAATTTTGCATTTTGGGGCCTAACCCCAGCCCAGGCCACAGCTTATGAAGCTCAAAACGGAATTAAATGGAATACTGCGGGTAATGGCTTTAATTATTACCTGGGCGCTATAAGTTCTAATATCCCGAATAACAACCTGAAAAGAATATGGCTGCAGGAGTGGATGAACTATTTTGATGATAACGGATTTGAAGCCTGGGCCCTGCAACGACGGACACAGAATTTAGTACTGCCGCCGCATACCGGTGCAGCTACGATCTATCTGACCACTGTTGGTTATGGCACCCTTCCTGAAAGATTTGCGTACCCGAATGTGGAAATCACTAATAATCCTATCGGTTATGCCAACGGGGTTAAATTATTGGGAAGCACCCTGAATATATATGGTGACAGCCCGTTCACTCAATTAAAAATTGAACCTGCTAACACTCCTATAAATTGGTTAACTACGCATGTGTTCCTTGATCCTACTTATGTCGAAAAATGGTTTGGCCCAACTATACAAAGTGCAACAACCGGCCTTGCAGCAGCCGGATTAAAACCTTATGCGCAAACAGGTACTTATTAATTGAATTATAAAAAAAAATAACATGAAAAATAAATATATATACCGATATGGTTGCATGATATTGTTTTTATCGGCAGCATTAAGCTCGTGCAAAAAGGCGGCAGCACCCACAGCTGCCGATAATTTTTTGAATTATACCATCCCCGAGGTTCCGGTTACCCAGGATTATGTTGTGGGCGCATTTTACACCAACTTTGGTTCAACATTTCCTACAGGTAGTATACAAGTACCCACTGTAGGTAAATATGGCTTTCCCGGTGGTACACCAACGCCAGCAGTTATGCAAGCCCAAATAGACCAGGCGAGTGTGGCCAAATTGGATTATTTTGTCTTTTCCTTACGTTCACCTACACAGGATAATGGCAACTTCAAAACCGATTCTAATACAATTGTTTCATTCCTGGCCGCACCAAATGCAACAAATATACATTTCGCAGTATCGTACAATTTAAGTACCGGCTCTCTTGGTATTACCAATTCGGGCGGTACAACCGGTAATGGGGTTACACTGGAAACAAATGCAGCAAAACTGCTTGGTTTTTATAACGACATTAAAAGGCTTTCGTATTGGATGACTAAAAGCAATTACCAAAAGGTTAATGGTAAATACCTGCTAATTATTAATAACGCGCAGGACTTAAATTCAAACGATAATGTGGCCTTATACAAACAGGTAAGGGCAAACTTAACAGCAATGGGTTTCGATCTGTATATTGTAGGGATGCAGGCACAGTGGTCGCCGCCGCAGCGTTATTATTATCGTTTTCAAAATTGTGTAGACGCTATGTACGAGGCAAGCATGGGTAACATAAACAATGATACTGACCGGGCCTTTGAATTTGCACCGTTTTGCGATCAAAACTTCGCTTACTGGAAACAGATGATAGAATCATGGAACATGGAATTTATCCCTTGTATTCAGCCTGCCTATAATAACCAGGTTAGCAATGCCGGCAATACAACTTTAAGCTTTGTAAGAACCAACGATGGTAGTTTTTACCGCACATTTACCAATATCGCCAAGCGAAACGCCTCAAAAAGCAGGTTGATCTTTGTGGATTCATTTAACAATTACTCCTTAGACACGCAAATTGAATCAACCCAGGCCTATGGTAACACCTTCCTTGATATTACAAGGACAGAATTCAAGACAAATTAATAATCACCCCCGGCAGGAATACCAAAATCCTGCCGGGATTAATATGCCTTAAATTTTTAATGCCCGGCTTTTCATTGTCAAAATTTATTCTAATGCTAAAAAAAACTTCAAAACTGGTGTTATTACGCTTGAACAAGTATATACTATTTTTCTTTATGTTTTGCGGTTGTTTAGACGCAAGGCACACGCAGGCCCAGGACATACAAACAGATAACAGCGGTAAAGGCAATCTAAAATATGTTGATCCCCGTATTGGTAATGTGGGGTTCTTATTACAACCCACCCGACCCACCGTTCAGCTTCCTAACCAGATGATCAGGATGTACCCGGAAAGGAACGATTATATTGATGACCAGATATCCAGTTTTCCACTTAATATCGTTTCACACCGGCTGGGAGAAGTATTTGCTTTAAAACCCTGGAACAAAGCGGTTGAGCTAAATTCATGGAAACAAAAGCAGACTTATGACCATGATCTGGAAGTAACGCGCCCCTGGTATTACCAAACTTATTTAATTGATGATGATATAACGGTGGCGTTTACAGCCGGAAAAAAGACCGGTATTTATCGTTTTACCTTCCCACAAAATACAAGCCCCAAAAGCCTGCTTTTCGATTTGTATAATCCGGGAGCAGGCTCATGGAAGTTTGTTAACAGTAATGTAATTGAGGGTACCGAAACTTACCATGATGATATCAAGGTTTACCTTTATGGCGAGTTCAGCAGCAAAGGAGAGGCCGGTATTGTCAAAAATAACCAGCTGATAAAAGCGGGGGAAGTACAAGGCGTTGGTGTGCAATCATGGATCACATTTGGTGCCAATGTAAGGGAGCCGATAGAATTTCGTTATGCCATATCTTATATCAGCGAGGAGCAGGCACGCCAGAGTTTCAAAAAAGAAATTGAAGGAACGACCTTTGGTTCTGTACAGGCCGATGGTGAAAAAGCATGGGACAAAGCTATTAATAACATTAACGTAGAGGGAGGAACAGAAGCCCAAAGACGGTCATTCTACACCGCTTATTACCGTTGTAACGAACGCATGGTTGATATTACCGAAGATGGTAAATATTATAGTGGCTTTGATAAAAAAATACACGATACAACCAGGCCGTTTTATGTGGATGACTGGACCTGGGACACTTACCTTGCTTTGCACCCCTTGCGGGCAATAGTAAACCCGCTTATGGAAGAAGATATGATAAATTCATATGTAACCATGTACGGACAAAGCGGCTGGTTGCCCACCTTCCCGGTATTGTTTGGCGATCATGCCTGTATGAATGGTTTTCACTCATCAATTATGCTGCTGGATGATTATCGTAAGGGGCTAAGAAACTTTGATGTTAAAAAGGCTTATGAAGGTATCCTGAAAAATGCCACAGAAGCCACAATGCTTCCGTGGCGTAACGGGCCCAAAACAAGTTTAGATAATTTTTATTATGAAAAGGGCTATTTCCCGGCGTTAAAAAAAGGTGAAACAGAAACGGTTGCGCTTGTACACCCGTTTGAGAAACGACAAGCGGTAGCAGTAACCCTTGGAGCGAGTTATGACGATTGGGCGGTAAGCGAAATGGCCGGAGAATTAGGACATGCGGCAGATCAAAAGAAATTTATAGCGCGGGCAAATAATTACAAAAACCTTTGGAACAATAATGCTAAAATGTTTTTGCCAAAAGATAGTAACGGTAACTGGATAAAGATCGATCCGAAATTTGACGGCGGCATGGGTGGTCGGGATTATTATGATGAAAACAATGGCTGGACCTATTTATGGCAGGTGCAGCAAGATATACCCGGATTGATAAACCTGATGGGCGGAAAGTCCTCATTTGAAGATAAACTCGACCAATTATTCCGCGAGCCGTTAGGCCGCAGCAAACACGAGTTTTGGGCGAAATTCCCGGATGCAACCGGACTGGTTGGTGAGTATTCTATGGGTAACGAACCGAGCTTTCATATACCATATCTATATAATTTCACTTCGCCGTGGAAAACCCAAAAAAAGATACGCTTTTTACTTGATGCATGGTACAAGGATAATATTTTCGGTATCCCGGGCGATGAGGATGGCGGTGGCATGTCGGCCTTTGTTGTATTTTCTTCTATGGGTTTTTATCCTATAACACCAGGAAAACCTGTTTATACTATTGGCAGCCCGGTATTTAGTAAAGTAACCATTGATCTGGCTAACGGTAAACAATTTACCATGATTGCTAACAATTGCTCGGTTATCAATAAATATATCCAGAGTGCAAAAATGAATGGCCAAACCTTAAATACCCCATGGTTTACACATAAGCAATTATTAAACGGTGGCAAACTGGAACTTGAAATGGGGCCCAAACCTAATAAAGCATGGGGAACAGGCGAATACAAAGAGATCGTTCAGAATTAAGGCGGATATCATTCATGTATAGCCGTAATAATAATTATGGTGAAGTAGTTTTCAGCAGAAAAAAAAAAAGATATAAGCAATAAAATGAATTTAAAGAGAAAAATGACTTTCTCAAAAGACACTTTTTCCATAAAGTAAAGTTGATAATTGGAGCGTTGGCCTGGTTAGCCAACGCTTTTTTTAAGATGCTTTACGATCAAATTATTAATATAAATTAATTAAAACACATAAAAACTAATGAATTCCGTAGCAAAATTTACCGAGAAGAAATTTATAGTAACCTTTATTTTTGTCACCTCCCTGTTTCTGATGTGGGGTGTTTTACACTCCATGAGTGATGTGTTGAACAAGCACTTTCAGAATGTTTTAAATCTTTCAAAATCGCAATCAGGGCTTATACAATTTTCGGTTTTTGGAGCTTATTTTATAATGAGTATCCCTGCGGGATATTTTTTAAAGAAGTTTGGTTATAAGCCGGGTGTAATTTTAGGCTTATGCTTGTTTGCATCGGGCTTATTTTTGTTTGTACCCGCAGCTAATGCGGCATCATTTACCTTTTTTAGGATAGCATTATTTATAATGGGCTGTGGGATGGCAACGCTGGAGACCGTGGCACATCCATTTGCGGCAGCATTGGGCGATCAGCGCAGGAGCGACCAACGAATCAATTTTGCACAATCGTTTAATGCGTTGGGTACCATGATTGGCCCTGCGCTTGGTTCTTATTTTCTTTTAAGCGGCGATGCCGTGCCTTCAACAGATCTCACCTCCGTAAAAACACTGTATGTGGCTATAGGTGTTGTTATCATACTAATAGCGGTTGCTTTCCTGTTCTTAAAAATGCCTGAATTAACCGATCCGCATGTAACGGCATCAGATGTTGATCTTGAAGCAGTAAATGTGGATGCTGCGCCTTCAAAAAAATTATACCAGCACAGGCATTTTGTATGGGCATGCGTGGCACAATTTTTTAATGTGGCTGCACAGGCAGGCACCTGGGCGTACTTTATTAACTATGGTGTTGATATTATGCATTTCAGCAATGGAAAGGCCGGGTACCTCATGAGCGCTTTTATGGGAATGATGTTACTTGGCCGTATTGTAGGTACTTCGCTGATGACGTTTATAGCTCCAAATAAGCTATTAGCATCGTTTGCATGCGGAAGTATTTTGATGTGTATCATTGTGGCGCAAGGCTGGGGCTGGCCATCGTACGTTGCCTTAATGATGATCAATTTCTTTTTCAGCATTATGTTCCCAACCATTTTTAGTTTGGGATTAAAGAATTTAGGAAGCCATACACAACAAGCTTCGTCATTTATAGCTATGGGCGTGGTAGGCGGCGCGGTTTTCCCGTTAATTATGGGTCAAATAGCCAATCACAATGTTGCCCAGGCATACTATCTGCCTATTATTTGTTATGCAGTAATATTCATGTTCGGGTATAAATTTTATAAAGTAAAACACGCTAAGTAAGGGTATAGATGCCCGGTAAAATGATTTCTATCTTACAGTAGTTTTACCTTGGCATTCTTTATTTAGATTGAGGAGCCTGTTTTGGCACTATTAACGACGGAGGCCAGTTATCTGTGCGGAACGGTGAAGCGGGGAGGCCTTCTTTGTTATATAAATTACCAGGAGGGTTATCGGCCCAATTATACCTTACTGCTGCCGGGTAAGGAACCTCGTTGGATGAAACAATTACAGTGTTCCCCTCAATAACCGCTTTTGCCCATACAAAATTTTGGTCATCACCAGCTATTCCAAAACCTTTTAATTCTATGCTTCCCGGATGCCTTACAGAATCTGCAAAAAGGCCGCTGCCTATATTATCAAAACTTAACCGGATATTGTTGCCCTCAATTTTCATTGATTTAAATATCGGGCCATAAGCAACTATATCTTCCCCGTAAACCAAGTGCCTGACTACTAATGACAGGCGCAGCCCGACATCTTCTTTGTTGGTAGGATGAATATTTTCGGCTTCGCCAATATCGGTGATCACAATCATCCCGGTTTTGGGTAGTGATAAAGTTTTCAGTTGTGCCTCACGCACCCATGGCCAGTTTCCTTCAGACGGATTTTTAGCGGGCGCCCTGTAATTAGTAAGCTGGACAAAAATAAATGGTATATCGCCTTGTTGCCAGTTAGCGCGCCAATCATTTATAAGGCGGGGGAATAGATCTTTATATTCTAAAGCATCCTCAAGCCTGTCGCCGTTGCTTTCGCCCTGGTACCAAAGAATTCCTTTTATCGCATAAGGAATAATTGGCGCTATCATGGCATTATACAAGTTGGAGGGCGTCCCGAAGCCTCCGGCGGGGTGGGGCGGTGCTATAGGGGCTGGTTTTGAGGGTTTGGGTTGTGGCGGCGGCGCTTGTCCGTTTGCTTTTGCCGCCGCAGCCAATATCTCCCATTGTTTTTTAGCCGCGTCAAAATCATTGCCAACTTCGGTATTCCATTGTTTTAATGCTTCCTGGTAATTGGCCATTTGCTGCGGATAACCGGCGTTAGCTTTTTCATAATTTTCTGCCAGTTCCTGATGCGTTGTTACATATTTTTTAAATTCGGGATGTTGCTGTAAACCGGCTATGCTAATCCAGGCCTGGGCAGGCGTACCGCCCTTATAGGAGGCTACCATGCCAACCGGGCAATCTTCATGGTTTCTTATTTGCTGTGCGAAGTAATAACCCACGGCCGAAAATCCATGCCAGGCCCACTTGGTATCGGCCATTAATTGCGGTGAGCAAACCACCCATTTGCCATTCGGTGAAATATCAGGCACATTGCCAATGTCTTGCTGTGGCTGCAGGCTAAAAACCATAGGCACATAAAAAAAATGGATCAGTGTGTCAGTAGCTTTCGATATAGCCTCAGCCCCGTGTCTTTCTGTTTGGATACCGAATTCCATATTTGACTGGCCCGATGCAACCCATACATCGCCTATTAAAATATTTTTTATAACCACCTGCTCTTTGCTGTTTTTGATGAGCATTTGATAAGGGCCGCCCTTTTTGTACACGTTGAGTTTTAATGACCATTTACCATCGTTACCGGCAATTGTTTCAAAGGTTTTGTTCATAAACACAACCCGGATTTTTCCCCCGGGTTCTGTCCATCCCCATAAAGGGGCTTTTGCGTTCCTTTGCAATACCATATTATCGCCTATTATGGCCGGCAACCTTATCATGGCTATCGCCGGGCCGCAATTCATAATAAACAAAAGGCAGCAAGCCAGTAATGAATGTGCAGATAAGGATCTATTTTTCATGCAATATCATTTTAATTATAAAACTTAGCCCCAGATTAACCTAACCGCTTATTAATTAGACACCGTTATTCCGGCCCAATCATCGGTACGGAAAGGTGATGCCGGTAAGCCCGCCTGGTTAAACAAATTGCAGCCTAATGGGTTACCGGCCCAGGCATAACGCACGGCAACAGGTTGGGACACCTGCGGGCTCGACACCTCTACCGTGTTGTTTTTGATAACCGCGCTGGCCCATACAAATTTTTTATCAGCACCAGCTATAGCAAAAAATTTCAGGCCGCCGCCGTCTTTGCTCACCATAGGGCTGCCGTAAGTTTCAAAGGTGAGGATGATCTTATCCCCTTCAATTTTCATTGATCTATAAACAGGCCCGGAGTACACCGTTCCTTTTTCATTATAGGCCAATTTAAAAGCAGCAAGAGCCAGGCGTTCGCCAACATCCTTTTTATCGGCCGGATGAAGGTCCAGTCCGCCGGCATCAATGGTTACCGCCATTGCGGTATTTGGCAAGGCAAGGGCCATTGCCTGCGCTTCGCGCAGTTCGGCCCATTCATTTTCAACAGGATGGTCAATTACCGGTTGAAAGTTTGGTAACTGTACATATATAAAAGGCAAATCGCCCTGGCCCCATTGAGCGCGCCAATCCTTTATCAAAGCCTGGAAAAGTTTACGGTATTCGAAAGCTTTATGTGTATTGTATTCGCCCTGGTACCATATTACCCCTTTGAAATTATACGGGATAAGCGGGGCTATCATCGCATTGTAGAGCGCCGAAGGTAAATTTTTCGCATCATACAGGCCGGGTTTAACATCCATCTTTATGCCTTGCCTATATTTCCAGCTTCCGTTCAGCGGCAACTCGATATCGCCTGATTTTAATTGCAGTGTATCCTCCGGTAAAAAACCGCCTGTGCCGTTATAGTTTATTATACGGACCGTAATTATGTTTTTGCCAGGTTTAATAAGCGAGGCCGCTACTTTATACCGTTGTTTAAGATCCCGGTTAGTGGTTTTGCCTATTTCTATACCATTAAAATAAACAACATCAGCATCATCAACCTGGTCCAGCCTTAATATCGCATCCTTTTGGGCCCATGTTCCGGGTATATTTATTTCTTTCCTTAACCATATACTCCCATAAGTATTTGTTAATCCCTGTTTATCCCAAAAGCCAGGCTCCGTTATTGTTTGCCATTGGCGGTCATTAAAGTCAGGGCCGGCCCATACCGCTTCATGGGCGGCATTATAGCCATTATCCTCATTGTCGACACGTGTGTCCCAAAGCGTAAAGGCATTCTTTGCCGAATCTATCTTTTTATTTAAGGCATCCGAATCTTTTAAAAGCTGTATGTTTTTTTTAAACTGCGGCAATTCGCTTAAGCCGCCTTCGCTTGTCCATGCCTCGGCAACAGTGCCGCCGTAGCTTGAATTGATAAGGCCAATAGGAACATGATATTTTTCATAAAGCTTCCGGGCAAAAAAATAAGCCGTCGCCGAAAAAGAAGGCAGTGTTTTAGGCCCGGCACTTCTCCAGCCAGATGTTTTATAAGTTTCGGCGGGTAATGAACTATAAGTTCGGTTAACAATTACCTGCCGTATGTTATCATTGGCAGACGCTTCTATATCTTTAGCATAAAGCGTCTTTACCCCCTGGTTATTAAAATCTAATGCCATATTTGATTGCCCGCCGCATAGCCACACATCACCAATCAAAATATTTTTTATTTGGATATGATCGGCATCCCCGGTAATATCCATTTCATAAGGGCCACCTTCTTTTGCTGCATCCAGCTTGATCAGCCATTTGCCGTTTGCTGCTGTTTGGGCACTATAATTTTTATGGATAAACTTAACCTGTACCTTTTCACCGGGATCGGCCCAGCCCCGTACCACTGTTTTTGTATTTCTTTGCAAAACCATATTATCCGCTACCAGCGCGGGCAGCTTTATAGCGGCTTCGCTGTTACTTATAGAAAACAGCGCCAGTACCAATAAGGTAAATACACTTGTAGTAAATTTGCAGAGCGACTTTGCTATAAGGTTCATCATAAGCTATCCTTTTTTAATGTTATTGAGTTTTCCCGGTTACCCCTTGCTTTAATTGTTTTTTTTAATTCGCCGTTACCTTTAAGGATATTATTTGAAATTAGGCTCACGGTGCCTTTTCCTATATAGATCCCAACAAGCTTATTGTATTGGGAAACATTGTTGGTAACGCTGATTTTATTAAAACCGCCCATCAGGGCATCGAAACGTATACCATTTTCATCATTTCCTTCAGCAAGATTTTTGATAACTTTTATATTGCTGCTTTCCGTACACCTGATGCCGGATAATTTATTACGGGCTGTTTCGTTGTTTGAAATTGCAATGCCCATACAAAATGACACATCAATGCCACTTCCCCAGGGCGAGGTATCAAACCTGCTATAGCTCACTTCAACATCTTTTGAATGAGTAAGATGTAAATTATGCATCAGACCTGCTCCCGGGACTACATTTGCGCCGTTATCGCTGAAATCACAATTTTTGATGATAACGTTTACAGCACCACGTATGGAAACGCCGTTTTTTGTACAGTTCTGTACTGTTAAATGCTCCAGGCGTATCTTATGCATTTGATTACTGCTGTCTGCCGAAAAAAGTATACCTGCACGTGCCGGAGCGCTCATGTATGAACGGAACCTCCGCGATGCATTCGGGTCAAATTCGGGTCCTGTGGTCACTGCCCCCTCCAATACCAAATCGCGAATAGTAACATTCTGCATGGTATTTGTCCCGTTAACAATGGTGCTGCCATTTGTACCGGCTGCAAGCATCAGCACAGATCCACGCCCCTGTCCCGACAGCGTTACGTCAGATGGCATGCGGAGCGGCGATTTTAAAAGGTGTACGCCCGTTGCTAAAATCACCCAATTGCTTTTGCCGGCACATGCATTTATCGCTGTTTGTACAGAATCGCCAGGTGCTACGGTAATAGCATCTGGCGGGGGCATCCCGGTTGCATTTGCTAATGCGCCCGCCTGCAATAGTATATTTGCAGGCGCTTTTAAAACAGTCGTTATTTTAATGTCGGCCTTAGCAGGCATCCTTACACTGCCTAACAGTGCTGTGGATGATTTTGGCCTGGTTTGTTCTTTAATAACACGTTTGGTATAAGGCATTTCTATCCCTTTTGAAAGATAATGGCGGTAGATAGATTCATAAATATCCCGGTAGGTACCACGCTCTCTTGCCGAGACATGGCCGTAAACCGGCACATCCTCTCCTAACATGTATTTTGCCGTATATTCATATCCCAAAGCCAGCCGGTCGCCGGCGGCACCATAAAAGTCCAAACCTTGTGTATAGGCTATTTGGGCCGCCTTTTCAAATTCACCAATCCCTAATTGTACATGGCCCCAGTCGCGTGTGGCTTCCTGTACCTGGCCGCCCGGATAGATATACTTAGTAATACCCGAGTTATTTGGCCCATGATAAAAACGATCCACAGCGCGCTCAAATATTTCATGGTTATCAGTAAATACCCCAATACATAGCATAGAATTGATCATTGAGCCATCCCAGTTGCCGTTTGCTTCTGTAAAAAAATCTTTAATTGTTGGATAGTATACGGTAAGCATTAGCCGTTTAAAGCGTTCAATATCTTTTGGTTTCCAGCCAGAGTTGGTGTATTTAAGAATTTCGGCCGCATTTAAAAAATAATAAGAGGTTAACCCGACATTTAACTTCGCGTTGTTATCATCAAAATCCCACAACACTGCAGACCAAGCGTTTAGTATTTCAATAGCTTTATTTGCATAAGCTTTGTCGCCTGTTATATACCACAGCAGCGCATTATCATAAGAAGCATTAGCGCTTTTAAAAAGCTCATCCCCGCCGTTGCTGTTTGTGCCGTAAGCACCTACAGAAACATGCGTAAAGGGTATGGTTTTAAAGTTAACCGGGGTGGCGGTCTTTAGCCTTTCAAAAGCATCTTTATAAGGCTGCTGTCCTGACAAAACCATTTTCTTTAGGTATTCCAAATCACCGCGATTTTGCGCCATGCCGGGATGAACAAACGGTTTTTCCGGGCGATGATCTCCGGAAGGCTGGGCGTATAAAACCTGGCCCATACCCCCGCACAGGCAGGAAAAAAAAGCGACCGCAAAAATTAAAGATTTCTTTTTGCTATAAAACTTCATAATTGTTATCACAACTGGTTGCTGCAAGCCGTTAAGTGGCCGCAACACCAAAAAAAGTTTTAACCCTTAATAATATAATAATAAAAAATTAACCGGGGCTGCCGGGAAGGAAAATTGGGATGTGTATCATGTTCTTTACATTAGTTCTCAATACGCTAACCAAAGCCGGCGTAGCCTTACTATATTGTTGTTGGTATGATACAATGAACATCAACCGGAATGAAATTTTATAATCTTTTGGTCCCTGGTTCGAGCCCAGGTGGGCGCATTTGGTTTGACATTTAGTGCAAAGCCAGAGCCGGCGGGGAAAGATTTCTCCGCCGGTTTTTTTATTTCTTCTTATTCAATCCGTAACAATCACGCAGTTAGGAAATCACGGTTAATACGGCATATATCTTGATTATTTCTGGCTGTGATTGCATAAAAAACTCCCTTAAAGCATTTTTGACCTACAAACTTGTTACATTAATCCGGTAAATGATAGGTGTGTGTTAAAGTCAACTTAACATTGGGAAGATAGCTTTGCGCGTATAACGCATGGAAAACATTTCTGATTTAGAGTTGCTGAAAAGCATCAAAGGTAATGACCATTTTGCTTTTGATGTTTTGTTTGAGAAATACTGGAAAAAATTATATCAAACCGCTTTTGCAAGGTTAAATGATAGTGATGCCGCGCAGGATATTGTGCAGGAAGTATTTATAAAGATATGGAATAGAAGAGAGAGCCTGGATGTGAAGACCTCTCTTGAAAATTATCTGCACAGTGCTGTTCGTTTAAGCGTTATTAGTCATTACCGGTCAAAAAAGACATCCGAAATTCAGCTGCAAAATGCGCTGGAGCGGATCAATTGGCTGGAAGACTCCATACATTCCGTTTCGGACTACCTGGAACTGGAAAAAACATTAGATGAAGCGGTGCAGAAAATGCCCGAAACGCTAAAAAAAGTTTACCAGTTAAGAAGCGAAAATTATTCTGTAAAAGACATTTCGGGCCAATTAGGGTTAGCAGACCAAACCGTGAAAAATTATATAGTAGAGGTTACCCGCCGCCTGCGCGTTACTATTGCCGAAAAACACCCCGAAAGCATTTGACCTACATGGCACTCCTCACTACCATACTTCACAAATAATTAACATAAACATCATCTAAATTATAAGTACGAAACGGCGTTATCTGCGACTTAATACCGAGAAAGCGCTGATAATGGAGATTTATAATTTTAAGAAAAAGCTTAAGCGATATGAAAAGGGCGATACCAACGAAACGGAAAACGCCTTAATTGAAGCCTGGTACAGATCATACGCTATAGAAGAGAGACAGCTTAGTGAAGACGAGACATCATACCTGCGAAAAACTATTTTGAATAAAATAAAGGGTGCTGCTTACAAACCCCGTGTAAGCTACTTGTCGCTCTTTCAAATGGCTGCCAGTGTGGCAATCATTTCTACTGTATCCTTATAATTAATTTGAAAAATATGCTGCTGCTATGCCGTAACTAACGGCATAAAGGAAAGACTTATACAAACTTTAATAAACAATCAACAACTCTTTAATCAACCAACTAATTCAATGAAAAAACACTTTTACAAATTTTTATTGAGTAGTAAGCACCTGTTTCCGGGTTTACTATTCCTTCTTTTATTTAATACCGCCTTTTCGCAGCAGAATATGGGTATTATAAAAGGCAATGTGTCTGATGCTACAGGGCCGTTACCTGGCGCATCTATATCTATCGCGGGGACAAAAAATGGCATTACGGCCGATTTAAACGGTAATTATACGCTTAAGCTTGCGCCGGGTACTTATACAATAATTGCCTCATTTTCGGGATATACAAAAATTCAGGTAAATGATATAAAGGTTATAGCCGACGAAGAGACAGTGAAAAACATTGTTTTGGTTACCAATAACCAATTACAACAGGTTGATATAAGCTATGGTACCCAATCGCGCAGGGATATTACCGGCTCTGTTTCTGAACTAAAGGCTAAAAACCTGGAAGATCAGCCTATCCAGCAATTTGCACAGGAGCTGCAGGGACAAATTGCAGGTGTACAGGTTGTACAGAGTGATGGCGCGCCGGGGCGTGGATTTGATTTCAGGATTCGTGGCGCTGCTTCTTTATCGTTTAGCAATCAACCGCTATTTGTTGTTGACGGATTACCCGTTACAGGCGGCATTAATACAATTAACCCCGACGAAATTGAAACCTTTACGATACTAAAAGATGCAGCTGCAAGCGCGCTGTATGGCTCGCGTGCCTCAAATGGTGTGGTATTGATCACCACCAAACACGCAAAGCCAGGCGAATCGCAAGTTGTTTTTGATATGAACTATGGTGAGCAGGTAATTGATAAAGGATCGCGTCTTAAATTAATGAATGCCGAGCAGTATGCCACATTTGAAAATGAATATTACCAGGATAAGCTGCTTTACGACCAGGAACGCGCCTATCCAAAGTTATAACGTAACGGTTTCTACGGCACGGGAGCATTCAAGTTCTACGGTTATTGCCGGTTATTCAGACCAGGAAGGAACAATAATAAATACCAATGTAAGGCAATTTAATATGCGTATCAACCAGGATTTTACATCGGCAAACAATAAGCTTAAAATAGGATTTAACATGGCCGGTAGTTATCATATCGATCATAATACCCGTACATCAATGGCTACCGAGGGTGTTAGCGGTTTGATAGAGCGGATATCTGAAGCCAGCCCTTTAAGTGTACCGGTTAATCCTGATGGCACCTATCCGATTACTGTAAATGTTGGGCCCGAGGTTTCAAATATTAACCCGTACGCGCAATATATGTTAACCCAGGATAATTATTTCACGACACGCATACTTGGCAACGGGTATTTAAATTACGAAATTTTAAAAGGCCTTACCCTAAAAACAAACCTGGGTGTTGATAAAGTAAATGATACCCGCAATTACTTTCAGCCTGGTTCAATTGTGTTAACCGGCATAGCAAATGGTGTCAGTTCATATAATGACAATTACTCGTGGACAGCTGAAGGGTATTTAAATTACGAAAAGACTTTTGGAAGGGATCATCGTCTTTCGCTTTTGGCCGGTTACTCTGCACAACAGTTTAACGAAACAACCAATTCAATTTCAGGAAATACTTTTTCATCTAATTCTATCCCTTATCTAAACGCCGCTACAAACATTACCCAGGGTATCGCCGATATTTATCAATCGGGCTTGTTATCAACAATAGGACGTTTAAACTATAGCTATAAAGATAAATACTTATTGCAGGGCGCAATACGAAGAGATGGATCATCGCATTTTGGCTCTGACAATCAATATGGTGTTTTTCCTTCTATATCTGGCGGATGGATAGTTAGTGATGAAGCTTTTATGGATAAGTATAAAGCCATTAGTTACCTTAAGATACGTACCAGCTATGGTATTACCGGTAACAACAACTTTGGCGGTGCTATTAGTGATGCGGCCCTTTACCCGGCGGTTGCAACAATAGGCAGCGGCACTGCTTATAACTATACTTTTAATAATGTATTGCAACAGGGCCTTATAAACAGTAATATAGGAAATCAACAATTAAGGTGGGAGCGTAATAAGCAATTTGATGCAGGGTTTGATTTGTCGCTTATTAATAATCGCATATCTGTTACTTATGATTATTATAATAAAACGACTGACGGTATGATCCAGGCACGCCAACTACCGGGATCATCAGGCTTCGCATCAGTAGCTTATAACATAGGTGCCTTCCAATTTTGGGGACATGAGTTTACCGTAAATACGATAAACACAACCGGCGATTTAAAATGGACCAGCGCCTTCAATATTTCTTTTGACCGCAACCTGGTAACCAATTTGGTTGCACCCGGTTATGTTGTTCAAAGTACTTCGCTTTCTGCGGATGATAACCGAAACGCTATTGGCCATCCGTTAGGCATGTTTTATGGGTTTATTTTCCAGGGCTTTTACAAAGACGCGGCAGATGTTGCCAACTCGCCTAAAGAAACCTTAGGGACCAAGGATGTTGGCGTTGCCAAATTTGCAGATTTTAATAACGATGGCCAGATTGATGCCAACGACCGCACTTTCATTGGTAACCCTAATCCTAAATTTTTATATGGCTTGAGCAATAGTTTCAGGTATAAGAATTTTGATCTAAATATCACGATGAACGGGTCTTACGGCAATCAAATTATGGCATATGCTAAATGGGCTTATACGGCTAACTTAGATGGTGCCCGTGGCGGCCTTTTAGAAGCTATAGCCGACCGCTGGAGATCACCTTCTGACCCAGGTGCCGGTATTTTTGGTAGAACAGAAACAAATACAACCGCTATGCAGCGCTATTCAAACACCCAGTGGCTTGAAAGCGGCTCATACCTTGCGTGTAAAAATATTAACCTGGGGTATAACATCCCGCTCTCGGCAAATAGTAGCTCTGTAGTAAAAAGTATCAGGGTATACGCATCGGTTTCTAACGCGTTTATTATTACCAAATATGATGGCGGTAACCCGGAAGTTAGCGTAAGCGGATTAAACGGTATAAGTGAGGGTGTAGATCAAAATGCCTATCCTATCAGCCGCACATTTTCACTGGGCCTGTCCAGCAGGTTTAAATAAATATATAATGACCATAAACTATCAAGAAATGAAAAGAATATCTATATTAATGATGCTGTTTGTTTTAGTGGCAACAACATCGTGTAAAAAAAGCTTTATAGAATTAGCGCCGCTGGATAGCCCGTCTCCCGCCAATTTTTATCAAACAGAGGCCCAGTTCAGGCAGGCTTTAGCCACAGACTATGTGACCCTAAGGGCGATATATAACATTGACTGGATCATGTCAGAAGAACGTTCGGATAATACAGACTATGATTATTATCCAATTAATATTGGTGGTGATTACATTAGTAAATACAATATGCATGATTTTATGGATGATCCAAATAGTTATTATGATCCACTCATGTACACCGACTTGTATGTAGGTGTAGCCAGGTGTAATATTATTATAGCCAGTGTAGCTTTACCAGCTGCGAACGGTATCCCCGCTGCTACTAAAACTGAAATACGTGGCGAAGCAGAGTTTTTAAGAGCTCTGTATTATTTTAAGCTGGTTCAATATTATGGCGGTGTGCCATTACAGTTAACACCGGTAACTACTGCTGACGGATCTTTCATACCGCGCTCAACTGCGGCCCAGGTATATGCGCAGATCACAGCTGACGCGACAGCTGCTATAGCCGACTTGCCGGTGCCTACATTTACAAGTGGTAAACAAAGCGGAGCGGCTACAAAAGGAGCTGCAACTATGCTGTTAGCCGATGTTGATATGACATTGTTAAAATATCCTGAGGCAGAAACATTGCTAACTTCGCTGTCTACAATGGGCTATTCATTACTGCCAAGCTATGCGTCAGTATTTAACGCTGCCAATAAAAACAGCGTAGAGTCTATTTTTGAAATTCAATATATGGCCAGTGCAACAACCGGCCAGTCAAGTAATTTCCTTTATTTGTTTTTACCAAGATCCCCCAATACGGCGCTAATTACAAACGGAATAGCTTCCAGCAGCCTTTCAGGTGGATGGAACTACCCGTCACAAGATCTGATAAACGCTTATGAGCCGGGTGACCAGCGCCTTGATGCTTCAATTGGCGTAGCCGAAGGTACCTATAGCTCTTCATTACAAATGACCATATCGGCCTATAAGAGTATTGTAAATTATACGCCCGCAGCAGGTAAAGTAGGCAGGCCATTTGATAAAAAGGTATTAAGTACAGAATCAATTGTGAACCTGACTGATGACGATTGGCCGGTATACCGTTATGCAGGCGCATTGTTAACATTAGCCGAGGCACAAAATGAGCAGGGCAAGGCTACAGCGTTGATCAGTTTAAACGCGGTACGTGCAAGGGCCTTTGGTAATAGCACACATGCTATTACAACTACCGATCAAACCCAGCTAAGAGCTGTCATTGCGCACGAAAGACGGGTAGAATTGGCTTTTGAAAATGACAGGTGGCATTACCTGTGCCGTACCGGAACTGCCGTATCAGTAATGAACGCATATGGCGCAAACCTGAAAACTTTACCAAGCCATAACTACTTGCTTCCAACCAGTTATAATGTAACCACAAACAGGTTAATATATCCTATACCGTTTGCCGAAATTCAAGTAAACCCGTTATTAACACAAAACCCGGGTTATTAATAGTGTAATGAAAGGGCTATTTAATAATGTGGCCCTTTCATAACAAAATAGATTTTGAAATAATATTTAATCACTGATAATTAAGTAATTGTAGTATGAGATCAATCAAAGTTGTTAACTTAACAAAGATGCTGTATACAGCATCTTTGTTAGTAGTTTCTTTATACGCCCAGGCGCAGTTGCCGGGTAAAATTGAAAAAACCAACCAGGTTTTATTACCGAATGGTTGGAAACTAAGCCCCGCCGGGCGCCAGTTGGGCATAGGCGATTTACCTTTAAACCTGCAACTGAGCTCATCAGGCCGTTTAATGGCGGTTACAAACAATGGGCAAAGTAAACAGTCGGTACAATTAATTGACCCGCGTAACGAAAAATTGCTGGATACCAAGATATTGGGCAAATCATGGTATGGTTTGGTTTTTAGCAATGATGAAAAACAGCTGTATGTATCAGGCGGATATGACAACTGTATTTTAGATTTTCATCTGCAGGATAACAAATTAGGCAATCCCGATACGATCAGATTAGGATTACCGTGGCCCAAAACGATCATTTGTCCAACCGGCCTGGCAGTTAATAAAAATAATAGCCGCTTATATGCCGTAACAAAAAACGACAGTTGTTTATATATTATTGACCCCGGCAGCAAAGCCATTGTCAAAAAAATAAAGATGCCGGGTATAGCTTATAGCTGTATTTTAACCCCCGACGAAAAAACTTTATATGTTTCGTTATGGGGCGATGCTAAAGTTGCCGCCTTTAATACCGTTTCGGGAAACATTGAAAGCACAATTAATACAGGCGACCACCCTAACGAGTTGCTTTTAAACAAAAAAGGCACTTATCTTTTTGTGGCCAATGCCAATGATAATACCGTTTCAGTAATCGGCACCAAAACCAACAAGGTTATTGAAACCATCTCCACCGTGCTATATCCAACCAAGTTAGTGGGGTCAACAACCAACGGCCTGGCGCTATCAGCCGATGAAAAAACATTGTACATAGCCAATGCGGATAACAACTGTCTTGCTGTATTTAATGTGTCAAACCCGGGCAACAGCCAAAGCATGGGATTTATACCGGTTGGCTGGTATCCAAGCAATGTAAAAACACTGGATAATAAAATAATAGTCGCCAATGGAAAGGGTTTAACTTCAAAAGCCAATCCATTAGGCCCACAACCTTTCTTAAAAGATAATAACATTGGCGAACATGTAGGCCTTACGGCAAATAGCCTGATACAATACATCGCTGCATTGTTTACCGGTACGGTATCGTTTATAGATGTTCCTAAACCCGATCAGTTAAAGGATTATACCAAACAGGTTTATGCCAATACACCTTTTACACCTGCCAAAACCGCGCAGGCTGATGGTGAAGCCGGTAACCCTATTCCGCGCAAGGCCGGCGAAAAATCGCCTATTAAATACGTCTTCTACATTATTAAAGAAAACCGTACTTATGACCAGGTGTTGGGTGATATGCCCGAAGGCGATGGCGATAGCTCGCTCTGCATTTTCGGAAAAAATATTACGCCAAATCAGCATGCTTTAGCTAAACAGTTTGTTTTGCTGGATAACTTTTATGTAGATGCCGAGGTGAGCGAAGATGGACATAACTGGAGCATGGGAGCCTACGCTACTGATATAATTGAAAAAACATGGCCAACAAACTACGGTGCCCGCGGCCCGGCATATAGCGGCCCTGCCTCTGGTACACGCGACGGTTATATATGGGATTATTGTAAGCGTGCCGCAGTGACTTATCGTAGTTATGGCGAATTTGGTTCATATAACAAGGCTACAATTAAATCGCTGGAGGGACACATGGGTCCGCATTCGCCCGGATTTAACACCAAAATAAAAGACCAGGTGCGTGCTGATGCCTGGATACATGATTTTGATTCGTTGCAAACCATTCATGCTGTTCCTCAATTTAACACCTTACGCATCAGCGAGGATCATACCAGTGGCCAAAAAATAGGCGAATACTCGCCAATTGCCTCAGTTGCCGATAATGACCTGGCTGTTGGCCGCATTGTAGAACATCTTTCGCAAAGCCCTATCTGGAAAGAATCGGTTGTATTTATTTTGGAAGATGACGCGCAAAGCGGCCCTGACCATATTGATGCGCACCGTTCGCCTGCTTATGTTGCGGGGCCATTTGTTAAACAAAATACAGTAATTCATAGCATGTACACTACATCGGGCATGTTACGTACCATGGAACTTATATTGGGATTACCACCAATGAGCCAATACGATGCGGCGGCCTTACCATTTTACGCATGTTTTACCAGCAAGCCAAATTTTGCGCCCTTTAAACTTTTACCGGCCCGGGTTAGTCTTGACTCCCGTAACGTAGCCGTAAACAAAAGCAGCAAACGTTCAGAATTATTTAACCTGGCCAAAGAAGACGAAGTGCCTGACAGGGATATGAACGAAGTAATATGGAAATCTGTTAAGGGAGAAGATGCAATAATGCCTGCTCCAAAACGAAGTGCTTTTGTAATACCGGAAAAGAAAAAAAAGGATGATGACGATAAATAAATAAAAGTTCCATAAAAATGTATAATTGAATGGTTATGAAAAAGACAATAATTATTGGTTGGTGCTGCTTGTTAATGCTGATCAATGCTGCTTACGCGCAAGTAATACCAAAAAAGGCGTTTTGGGTTTGTGGCGACAGTAAAGTATTGTTGGTTGATTATAACAATTCAAAGGGGGACACCCCGGACATTATATGGAGCTGGGATTCAAAAACAGCTACGGACATCACCGAAGAATTTCGCGCTAAGTTTAAAACGGTTGATGATTGCAAGACTCATGACGATGAGGTGCTGGTTTCTTCATCTACGGGTGCTATTGCCGTTATTGGCATGAAAGATAAAAAGATGCGTTTTTATGCTGATGTGGCTTCGGCTCATTCAATTGAAATGCTTCCCGGTAATTTGCTGGTAGCAGCAGCCAGCACCCACGTTAAAGGAAACCGGATCTTATTATTCGACATCAACAAGGGGAATACACCAATTTATAGTGATTCGCTTTACTCTGCGCATGGTGTAGTTTGGGATAACAACCGAAAAAGTTTATTTGCCTTAGGTTATACTGTACTGCGGGAATACAAGCTAAATGATGAAAAAAACGGACTGATACTTAAAAATGAATGGAAAATTCCGGGTAACGGCGGGCACGATCTGCAGATGGCTCCGGACAAAAAGCATCTTTTTGTTACCTCGGAAACGGGAAACGGGGAGTTTGACCTGGAGTTTTCCAAATTCATTAAGATGATAGGGTTTGCTGATGTGCCCAATGTGAAAAGTATAGAGCAGGATAGCCGGTCGCAATTTATTTATACCATACCCGAAGAAAGCTGGTGGACCTTTCATGTTAAATTTTCAAATCCAGAACGCGTTTTTAATTTCCCCGATCTGAAGGTTTACAAAGCAAGATGGTATCAGCAATAAGGTAAAGAAGAAGCATGACGATTAATAGCATGGTACACAACCACAATTGACGGTATTCATTTAACGGATGTTGGTTTTACCCGGATGAGCAACGCCCTGTTGCCAGTTTTACAGAAAGCATTAAAGAGTAAATAATATAAAATATATGAGCGATCGCAGGAAATTTATCAAGTCGGGAATAATTGGGATGGCAGGAATTAACTTATTGCCTGCCCTTAATTCATTTGCCGGGGAAGCGATTAATAAAAGTAAACCGGCTGCAAATTTTAAACTTCGCTTCGCAATAGCATCAGACGGGCATTACGCGCAGCCGGATACCGAATCGGACCTGTTTTATAGCAATCTGGTGAGTTGGCTAAACAAAGAGCATAAGGATAATCACCTCGACCTGATAATTATTAACGGCGATTTAGTGCATAACCGCCCTGACCTGTTAAAGAAGGTTAAAGAAACGTATCTGGACAAACTACCTGTTCCATACCATACTATCCCCGGAAATCATGATTTTGCTGATGCCGCGGTATGGAAAAGCGTTTTTGGCTATGAAGACAAATATGTTGTAGAGAAAGGCAATATAGGCTTTGTATTTGCAAATACAGCCGATACCAAAGGCGGCTATGTATGCCCGGACTATAATTTTTTAAAAGCTTCGCTCGACCAGTTCAAAAGTAAAAGTATTGTTTTTGTCATACTGCATATTCCACCGCATCAGTGGTTACCCGAAGAGAAAACAATATTTGTTGATTGCCCCGAAATTATCGAACTGCTGCATAGCTATCCCAATATTAAAGCCACGTTTCACGGGCACGACCATACCCTGGATGGTGTTCGCTATACCGGTAAATTGCCGCATTTATTCGATTCGCATTTTGGCGGTAATTGGGGTACCGAATATAAAGGCTATCGTATTGTAGAGGTTACGATGGATGATCAAATAACCACCTACCAGGTTAATGCAAGCCAAAACCCCTTAATGAACAAGAATAAGCTTTAGGCAGAAATGATGAAAACGATAAAGATCTTAATATTCTTATTGGCGGTGTATATTACAGGCTATAGCCAGGCTATGGAGGCAAACACCAAACAAACTGCATCGCTTTTGCCGGGTGCTAAAAGTGTAATGCTGCCAAATGGTTGGGCACTTACTCCGGCAGGAAGATCTTTAGAGGTAGGGGATCTGCCATTAAATATCGCTGTTTCATCAACAAAAAAGTTAATGGCCGTAACAAATAATGGCCAGGGTACGCAAAGTATTCAGCTTATTGATGCCGTAAATGAAAAGGTATTGGATAATGTAGAAATACCAAAATCATTTTATGGCCTGGCATTTTCAAGCGATGAAAGGTTTTTATATGCTTCGGGGGGTAATGATAATTGGATCTTAAAATACGCTATTCAACACAATAAATTGGTTACAACCGATACGATTAAATTAGGAAAGCCATGGCCCAACCCAATTGCTCCAACCGGTTTAACAATTGATGATGACCGGCAAATACTATATGTGGTAACTCAAAAGGACAACTCATTATATATTATAGATTTAAAAACCAACACAGTAAAACAAAAACTGTCATTAGGGGCTGAAGCATATACTTGTGTGCTTTCGCCCGATAAACATGAATTGTATATAAGTGTATGGGGAGATGATAAAATAGCGATCTATAATACCCTTACCCAAAAACTTACAGACAGCGTAAAAGTTGGTGACAACCCTAATGATATTTGTTTGTCAAAAAACGGGCATTACCTTTTTGTGGCAAATGCCAATGATAACACAGTATCTGTAATTGATATAAAAAAAAGGAAGGTACTTGAAACCCTGAATGCTGCCTTGTATGCCAGTACGCTCAGTGGCTCTACCACTAACGGATTAGCCTTATCGCCAAATGAAAAAACCTTATATATTGCCAATGCCGATAACAATTGCCTGGCTGTATTTGATGTGAGCAAGCCCGGTTTTAGTAAATCAAAGGGTTTTATTCCAACCGGCTGGTATCCAACAAGCGTAAGGACGATAGGCAAGCGAATAGTTGTAGCCAACGGAAAGGGTTTTGGCTCAATGGCAAACCCACAGGGGCCAAATCCTATCAGCAAAAAGCAAAGTGTAGGGTTGCACGAGGGGATAGAAAGTAATGCGCCAGTACAATATATTGCCAGCTTATTTAAGGGTACTTTAAGCATTATTGACGAGCCTGCAACCAAACTGCTGGCTGATTATTCGCAGGTGGTGTATCAAAATACGCCTTACAGTAAATCAAAAGAGTTATCGGCACCAGGCGAGGATGGAAACCCTATCCCACACCAGGTTGGCGATCCATCACCCATTAAATATGTATTTTATATCATTAAAGAAAACCGGACATACGACCAGGTTTTGGGCGATGTGAAAAAAGGCAACGGCGATACAAGCCTGGTGTTGTTTGGCGAAAAAATAACCCCCAACCAACATGCGGTAGCCAATGAGTTTGTTGTTTTGGACAATTTTTATGTAGACGGGGAAGTTAGCTCGGACGGGCATAACTGGAGTATGGGCGCTTATGCCACCGATTTCTTGGAAAAGAACTGGCCTACATCCTATGGAAGAAGGGGCGGTACCGAACTTTCTTCGGGATACAATGCTACGGCAAATAATAAAGATGGTTTTATTTGGGACCAGGCAAGCCGGTTTAATATCAGTTACAGAACCTACGGTGAATTTGCCGACCATGCCAAAGCCAACATACCGGTATTGAAAAATCATTTTTGTACTTACTATCCAAGCTTTGATTTCCGGGTAAGGGACACCACAAGGATCAATTTATGGAAACATGAGTTTGACTCGCTGCTTGTTGCCGGTAATTTGCCCCGTTTAAATACCATTAGGATAGGAAATAACCACACAGAAGGAACCGCGATTGGCAAGCCAACTCCATTTGCCCACGTTGCAGATAATGACCTGGCTGTTGGCATGTTTATAGATTATTTGAGCAAGAGCCCGGTTTGGAAAGAAAGCGCGGTATTTATTGTTGAAGACGATGCACAAAACGGGCCCGACCATGTTGATGCGCACAGAACAACCGCATTTGTGGCGGGAGGATATGTAAAAAGAGGTTTTGTTGATCATACCATGTATTCAACTTCGTCCATGCTGCGTACAATCGAACTTATTTTGGGTATGCCCCCGTTAACCCAATACGATGCTGCCGCCACACCTATGTGGCGTTGTTTTAGTAATAAGGCGGATCTGTCGGTTTTTAATGCTAAACCCAACAGAGTTGACCTGAATGAAAAAAATGAAATAAAAAACAAGTTTAGCTCCCTGTCAAATAAACTCGATTTTTCAAAAGAAGATGTTATCCCCGACCAGGTATTAAATGAAATTATCTGGAAATCAGTAAAAGGTGAAAATTCACCGTTACCCGGACCCACAAGAGCTGCATTTTTTAAGGAAAACAAAGCAGATAAAGATTAATTACCAAAGCCCGACTAATATTGAAGACGGGGCAAAAATGAGTTTTAAAAAGTTTTTTAACTTCTAATTAATACTAAATAAATAATAGAATACTTATTTACGCCAAAACATCCGCTTTATGAAAATTTTGAAATTACATTACCTCCTTTTATTGCCTGTTATATACTTTTCTTCGTGTAGTAAATCAGCTAATGATCAACAGATACAAATATCAGGGCAGGAGTTTCATGCCGGCAGCTATATTCAAAATGGTGATACTTTAAATTCAAAAAATAAATCAAACGGCAGGGCAATTAAAGGAACGCTTAAAGCCGGGCAAACCTATTATTTAAGCAGTGACTATGCTGCAGCCACAATTAATAAAGGCGATACGCTGGTTATACAAAGCGGTGTAAAAGTGTATATTATTGGCCCGGCTACCGGTGCTACAGCAATAGGTACACAGGAACATGCCCCTGGCATCATTGTAAATGGCACCTTATTATCATTGGGTACCAAAGAAAACCCTAATCTTTTTACAGTTCAAAATGCCGCTTTAAAATCTGATCCGGCAAAAGATCCGCAGGACCCTAATACCGATCCTGCGTTTAAAGGTTATTGGGGCGGCATACAAGGCGGCCTTACATCCGGCGATATTATTTTAAAATGGACCCGTCTGGAATATTTAGGCGGTTTAACCCCTGCAAATTCGCCTACCCGTGCTACGTTGGATAGTTATGGGGTGTTTTTCCAAAACCCTAACGCCAATTTTGTTCTGGAAGATTGCTGGTTATATGGCTCGCACGATGATATGATAAGAGTTGCCGGCGGCAAGTTTGAAATTATGCGCAACACGTTTGAAAAGGTAGGGTTCAGCGCCGGCGAGTGTGTTAATGTAAAGAGCGGCAGCGTAGGTGATATTGCCTATAACATGGCAATTGGCGGTACGGGTAACTGTTTTAAATCGGCAAATGCCGGCGGGTTAAGTCCGCAGGCTAACATGACCTGTTATAATAACACCATGGTTACCGGCGGCTATCGCCAGCAAAAAGCCGGTGAAGGTGGCTCCCTTGATTTTGAAAATGGCGGACGTGGCCTTGCTTATAATAATTTTATTATCAACTGCGCTTATGGGTTAAGCGTGTTGGGTGGTTCGGGCACCACACCTGCTGCCGATACGGCAAACATTAAATATGGGTACACCTATAATTATGGCGACAATACTACCATCACCACCCAGTTTTTGCCGCTTGGATTTATATCCAAAGTTCAAACCGGGGATATCAATGCAGGCAACAATACAACGCCGGGTGCAAATAACCCATTATTTGTTAATTATCCCTTGCCTGCGGCAACCAACACACAGTTTATAAATGCCGACTATATAGGCGCCTTTAACTTCCATCTGCAATCAAACTCTCCGGCAATAGGGAAGGGTTATACCAATTTTACACCCTATGCAGTAGTGCGGGTTGATAAAACATTTGGGGTTACAGAAATTACGCCTCCGGGTAAAGACATTGGGGCTTATCAAATGAATGGCACAGGTAACCAACATTAATAAAGGCATAAGCCCGGCTGCTTGTTTAGCCGGGCTTATGTTTTTTTTCCTGATTTTTTGCGGCCTTAGTAATTGCGCACTTGCAGTGGTTATTAGGGTTAAAGTAACAGACCAGGCTACTCAAAAGCCAATAGCTAATGTACTCGTCAAAATAGCTAATACCCCTATAACGGCAATTACAGACAGTGCCGGTATTTGCAAGCTTGACAAAATATCGCCGGGGAATATTACGCTCATATTTATTGCCGATAATTATAAACAATTATCAATAAATAAAGCCATCTCTGCAGACAGCGAGATCGAATTCACTGTCTCACTTAAAAGGTTGCAGATAACATTAAATGAGGTTGTGATCACAGCGGAGGTAAACCCCAGGTCCGATCATCAATCACGGCTTACAGAAAAAAACACGTTACAACTTACTGATATTGCCTCGGGCGACCTCATCGAGCATACCGGCAGCATAAGTGCAGGCGATGTTGTTCAGCATATACAGGGGCTTTCTGTAACACATACCAGCACAGGTAATAGTGATAAAGCCATCATCAGGGGGATGGAAGCAAAATATAGTTATACCCTCATCAACGGTTTTAAAATACCCAGTCCTGATGATAAAAGCCGGTACATATCATTAGACTTGTTTCCTGCCGGGTTACTGCAAACGGTGCAGGTTTATAAATCCTTAACAGCCGACATGGAGGGCGATGCTATAGGCGGGGCAGTAAATATGGTGATGCGTCAGCCGCCAGATGTGCCTTTGCTTGAGGTGAATTTGAATGCCGGGTATAATGGCTATTATTTTAATAACCCATACCGTACATTTAATAGTAAAGTGGTACAGGACCGTTCGCCTTATGAGCGTTTCGGGCCGGCCTATTATGCAACCGGTGCCGACTTCTCAAAAGATAATCTTTCCTTTTATAATAGCAGGCCATTGCCCGATGCTGCAATGAACTTATTATACGGCAACAAGTTCCTAAACAACACGCTGGGTTTTATTGCTTCTGTAGATTATAAGAATATTAAAACAGCATCTGATGGGTTTTTTATCCCCTTAAACGTGCAGCCTAATTTAAATAACGTACCTGCTTTTTCTGATTTTGATAAGCAAACCTATTACAATAATAAAATAGCGGTGAGCACCAGCGAAGAGCTTGTTTTTTTGCCTGATAGTTTGAACAAATTTACCTTAAGCCATTTTTATCTTAACCAAAAAGACATAGAAACGCGCAGTACAGTAGACACCAATTTAGCTTTAGGAAGATCGGGGGCCGGGACAGGGCGTATTTATATAAGTGACAGGTCGCGGGTGCATGAACAGCAAATCAATAATATAAATCTAAAAGGAGATCATAATTATACTGATGTAAGTGTAAACTGGGCAGGTGTATTTTCTGAAGCAAACGGACGGTACCCCGATTGGGCAGAATTAACCGCTAATACCGGCCGGTTAATAGGGCCAAACGGCACCATCATACAAACGCCACTGCTGCTTGCACCCCTTAACCGGGTATGGTTGAGTAATAAAGAAAGGGACCTTGACGGTTACCTCGATCTTCATTATAAGCCTCAATTATTTGACCGGAAACTCACCTTAAGCGGCGGCGGACTTGTAAGGTATAAAACCAGGGATAATTTTTACAATAGTTATGTTTTTTCGCCAACCATAAACCAGCCCTTTACAAATATTTACCAGGCGGTTTGGGAAAACAATAACGGGCCGCAAAATCCGCTTGGGAATGTAAATAATCCCAATACTTATACTGCAACAGAACGGATAAATGCTTATTACCTGATGGCCGACCTGCAAAACGGGAAGTCGGAATTTACAGGAGGGATACGGTTAGAGCAAACCAATCAAAACTTTAACTCTTTACTTGATCCAAGTGTAAGTTTTGGCAAAACAGTTAATATTAATTATAAAGATTGGCTGCCCGACCTGCACTGGAAGTACACTATTGATGATAAACAACAGGTGAGGGCCAGTTATTTTAAAGGCATTTCGCGCCCGGCTTTGTATGATATTACTTTTGCCGCAATAACTTATGAAGATTTTATTGTTGCCGGAAATCCTTTTTTAAAACGGACCCAGGCCGATAACCTGGATTTAAGCTATACCTGGTATCAAACAAAAAGCACCGAATTTAAAGCGGCTGTATTTTACAAACATATAGTTGATGCCTACGAAAAGACCTTACTTAATGGTAATGACGAGCTTTACCCCATTCCACAAAATGGATTGAGTTATACGCCTGCCGGCCAACTTACAGAGCAGCTGAAAAATACGGGCATCGCTATAAACTATGGGTCAGAAATTGCTTATAGCCATACCTGGCTTAATTTTGTTATTAGCGGCAGTTACACCTATACTGCTTCAAACATAACACGGATGAAAAAACTGTTAACCAGGGCCGATCCTAATGACCCTTCAAGTAACCTGGTTACGGTTACCAGGCCGGAGGACGGGCCGCTGGAAGGACAATCAAAAAGCCTGGCCAACGTTAATTTGCTTTATAAAAACATGCCCGGCAATTGGTTGGCAAACCTATCATTCATTTATACCGGTAAACGTATCGACCTGGTTTCGCCATGGTACGGGCTTGATTATTGGCAAAGGCAAAATATAACGGTTAACCTTTCCGCCGAAAAAAAACTTGGCAATAAATTTAAGCTCAAACTAAGCGCCTCTAATTTATTCAATAATGGCGTTATTGATGATGTTTTAGTGCCTAACCCAAATGGAACCGGTAATATATTACCCGGGCAAAACCAGGTAAACAAGATCACCATTTTGAAACAAGACTTTTCTGCGTATTACCAATTAGGATTAAGTTACCAGGTTCAATAGTTAAAAAAGATTGTTATGAAGTTTTAAGAAATGTTTAACTACCTCAATTACTTATCAAAATTTTGGCGGCTTTAGATTACAGATTTGCTGCGCCTATATGTGCTTAGACTGACTAAATTCCTTAAATCATTCACAAAGTGGTTCGAATCCGGTGGGCGCACAAACGGCCTTTACGATATAGTAAAGGCCGTTTTTATATTTTATCGATTTTGCAATCTGCGTTCTAAGCACTTGGACGCACTTTTTGGTTCGAGCACAACTGGGTTGCGTATCTTAGAAAAATCGTTTAACAGCAAAGAGATGATATGATGGATATTTTCCATTTACCGTTTATTGTCAACTTTCGATCTTACACTATTTGGCATAAGTTACTCTATCTGTCGCTTTGGGTGTTAAAGCTACTTCATATTTGCAATTCCATTCTTTTATATTTTCTAGAATTGGCAAAAAAGCTAAGCCTTTTTCAGACAACTTATATTCAACCCTGGGCGGTAGTTCTTTATAGGCCAATCTTTCCAATAGTCCATCTTCTTCCAACTCTTTGAGTTGTTCGGTCAGTACTTTCCTTGAAATGAGCGGTATGATTGAATCCAGCTGACCAAAACGAATGGTACGTGTGTCGATAACATTAATGATGATCGGTTTCCATTTATTACCGATAGTGCCTATAGCTCGCGTAAAGGGGCAATTGGAAGCGCAAAATCTTTCGTCTCTCATATTTTAAAACTTTGTAGTTATCTATTTGTAGTTACCTAATAGTAACCAGAATATACTATAATGGTTACAAATATAAACTATTGATAGTACCTTTGCGAAACAAATTTAATAATAAATTAAAATGAGGAGGTTAAAAAAAAAAAATAAAGTGGCCGTGATAACAGGTGGCAATAGCGGTATCGGGTTTGGTATTGCGGAGGCGTTTAAAAACGAAGGTGCGAAGGGGGCTATTGTCGGCAGGAACCAGGAAACGTTAGATCGTGCTGTGGCTCAGCTTGGAGATGGTTTCATAGCTATTAATGCCGATGTAACCAACGTTACCGACCTGGAAAGGGTGTTTGCAGCAACAGCTGAAAAATTTGGTAAGATAGACGTGGTGGTAGCCAATGCGGGTGCTGGAGCGGTAGGAACTGTGGCAACTTTTGACGAAGCCGCGTTTGACCAGGCCATTGATCTGAACCTGAAAAGTGTTTACTTCACGGTTCAAAAAGCACTCCCCTATATGAATGATGGTGGTTCTATTATTCTGATTGGGTCAAATGCGGCACACCGGGCCTACGCGAATTTCACGCTTTATGGTGCTGCAAAAGCGGCGGTGATCTATTTAGCCAAGGATTTTCAAGCGACCTTTTAGCTCGGAACATCAGGGCAAATGTGATCACGCCTGGCACCACAGATACACCGGCATTTGACAAGTTTGTTCCCGCAGAACAAATGGAAGCGGTAAAAAAACACTTTGCTGATCAAATGCCGATTGGCAGGATCGGACAACCAGCTGACATTGGTAAAACAGCTGTTTTCCTGGCCTCTGATGACTCTTCGTTTATGTTGGGCGCCGAACTCCTTGTTGATGGCGGCATGACCTATTTATCAAAATAATTAAAAAATTTCAAAATGAGTAATTCAGAAAATAACGTAGCAACAAGCTACGCCATTATTGGCTTCGGGCATATCGGCAAGGCCTTGGCTAAAGCATTTGCCCGCAAGGGTATCGAAGTATCCGTTGCAACTACACGCGACCCGGAAAGCTTTACCTCCGACGCGGCCGCGATCGGACCCGGGATCAATCCCACAACACTGGCGGAAGCAGTTAAGGCGGACGTCATCTTTTTGGCAGTGCGTTTCGAGTCGCACCCGGTTGTCGCAAAGGCATTGCCCGACTGGCATGGAAAGATCATAGTTGATGTGACCAATGCCTACGGCGTGCCCCCTGAGAAGATGGGGAAGTTGCCCTCTGCCAGGTTCGTAGCACAGGCCTTCACCGGGGGGAAATTGGTTAAGGGTTTCAACCATTTAGGGGCTGCCATTCTTGAACAGGATCCGGCCGTACATGGTGGCAGGAGAGTCGTATTCCTGGCGAGCGACGATGACGGCGCAGCTGCGGAGATTGGTACGCTTGCGGAAAATCTTGGCTTTTCACCAATCAAACTTGGTGGGCTTTCAGAAGGTGGACTGCTGGTACAGGCGCATGGAAATACCTGGGGTCAACTGATCTTTCAGGACTTGGTTAAGTTCGAGTAATGACTAGTAATAGAAAATCTTAAATAATAGAACTCATGAGTAAATTAAAAAACAAAGTAGCGGTAGTTACCGGTGCTTCAAAAGGAATAGGTGCAGCTATCGCAAAACACTTTGCGGCAGCGGGCGCAAAGGTAGTGGTGAATTATGCCTCCAGTAAGGAAGGCGCGGATACGGTAGTTAAGGAGATAACCGACCATGGCGGCAAGGCCATTGCAGTGCAGGCCGATGTATCGAAAGAAGCCGATGTGGCCAGGCTTTTTGAAGAAACAGAAAAGGCTTTCGGCACGTTGGATATTTTGGTAAACAACGCGGTTTATCAGGGATATGCACCTATTGAACTGATATCAGCAGAAACTTTTCATAATAGTTTTAATGTCAATGTACTTGGCCCTATACTTACTATACAGTCAGCTTTGAAGTTGTTTGGTAATAAGGGCGGCAATATCATCAATATCAGTTCGGGTGCAAGCAAAATGCCTCTTCCGGGAGCCTCGCTGTACTCTGCAACTAAAGCGGCATTAGATGCTATAACGATTTCTTTGTCGAAAGAACTTGGTGCTAAAAACGTTCGTATCAATTCAATTTTGCCGGGCGCTACAGAAACGGAAGGTGCAACCAGTGCGGGTGTCACCACTGGCAGTGAGTATGAAAAGATGTTTATTGCCAATACACCGCTTGGTCGCAGAGGCCAGCCCGACGATATTGCCAAAGCTGCCGTATTTCTTGCTTCTGATGATGCAGCCTGGATTACGGGAGAACAAATTTCCGTTTCCGGTGGTATGTATGGTTTTTAAATTCATAAGCCCAAAAAAATGAAAAACAATGGGACCGAATTATTGGTTGACGGTGGTTTTACCAACTACGCACTAAAATAATTGTTTCAAAGTATAAGTTTCTTTCAAATCCCTGTTTCTTCCGGAATCAGGGATTTTTTGTTGCTTCAAATGACCTATACTAACAAAATAGTAATTGACGCCAATTTTCTCAAATCTTCTACAAACTGGTTCGAGCCCAGGTGGGTGCACGGAAGCGAAACCCTGATTCTACTTAGAATTGGGGTTTTGCATTTATACAATGCAGGGTACCTTCAAAGACCCCGCGCGGACGGAAAGCCTGACCGTAGGTGAAATTTATTTTTTGCCGCTGTTCGGAAAATTCACGCCCGGCCCGAAATAGCAGTCATTCTCGGTAATCTTGCCATCTTTGAATTTGAAATATTCCGTATTGCGGAATACCCGGCCATCATTGGTATAGCCATTATAGGTAACAAAGGCATCCTCGTTTCCCATGATCACTTTTTCCAGATCGAACTTTTTAGTGTTCTGGCAGTTTGGCCAGCACCGGTGGTGATACGCCTCCAGGCTAATATGGTCGTCAACAGGGCTGCTGAATTTAAAGCCGGGGCTTAAAATGGATTTCAACAAGTTCCAGTCTTTTTTCTCATAGGCAAGGTAATAATCTTTAACCAGTTTTTGGTTCCTGGATTGGCTGTAGCCGCTGCTCACAAACGCCAAAATGCCCACTATCAGTAATATCTTTTTCATAACCACTAAATTACAATTATTTACAATCTTTATGGATCATAGGCCATTTTCACCGTTCCTATCTTGCTGTTCGTAATCTATTGCCGTAATTTTCAACTACAGTAATGGAGCCAATCTTTTCAAATCATAGCTGTTTTTATTTACGTTAAAAAAGCGGAACAGGCATTAAAATAACCAACAAAAAAGGTGAATGTTTTGGTGTAAAACTTCCTGCCAATTCATAAAAAAAATAATTGTAAAAAATTTGCGCAACTCAAAAGTTGCACATATATTTGCAACCTGAAGGTTGCGTATTAAATATTGTAAAATGAAACAAGATATATTCCAGGCTATCGCTGACCCGACACGCAGGGCTATTTTAACTTTATTGACTATCCAGGCATTAACACCCAATGTAATAGCCGAAAAATTTGATATGAGCCGACAAGCGGTATCGAAACATATTAAAGTATTGAACGAATGCGAATTGATTAAACCTGAGCAGGCTGGCCGGGAAATTTACTATCACTTTAACGCGAAAAAAATGCAGGAATTTGATCACTGGTTAGCCCAATTCAGGCAAGGCTGGGAAACTCAATTTAACCAACTCGATCAATTATTAACAACAATTAAAACACAAAAATAATGAACAACGATCTGCTATTTGATTTTAACGTTGACAAAACAGCGAAAACGGTTTATATAACCAGGGAATTTAATGCCGGGCAGTCTTTAGTATGGGATGCCTTTACCAAAGCCGAACTACTGGACCAATGGGGGGCACCTGCACCTATGCGTGCCAAAACCAAGTATATGAATTTTGAAGTAGGCGGACGGCGGTTTTACGCGATGATAAGCCCCGATGGGCAGGAGCGCTGGGCGGTGCAGGAATTTACATCCATTACTCCGAAAACCAATTTTAAAATGTACAACGCGTTTTCAGATAAAGACGAAAACCGTGAACTGCCGGGTTCTGAATGGGATTACAATTTCAGCGAACAAAATGGCATAACCAAAGTGGACATTACCATTTTTAATGAATCGTTTGAGCGATTGGAGAAATTATTAGAGGGCTTCAAAATAGGCTTCACCATGACCTTGAAAAACCTGGAAGAACTGTTGGCTACCTTATCGTAGAAAACATAAAAAGAAAATTAACAATTAAAACATAAAAATTATGAGAACAATTAATCCCTGGATCAACTTCAACGGCAATGCCGAAGAAGCATTCACTTTTTACAAGTCAGTTTTTGGCGGAGAATTCACCAAGATCGTCCGATTCAAGGAACTCGCAAGCGATGAATTTGTGGTAGCAGAAAAGGAAGCAAATAAAATAATGACCATCGCTTTGCCCATTGGCAAATACAATGTGTTAATTGCCAATGATGTTCCGGAATTTATGGGACGGGTAAATGAAGCCGAAAACCGGTCTAAAATTGCGGTGAGTGCAGAAAGCCGTGAAGAAGCAGACAAAATATTTAATGGATTATCAGCAGGCGGGGCTATTGAAGGGCCGATTGGCGACAGTCCCTGGGGTACCTACGCCGGGATGTTTAGGGACAAATATGGCATTGAATGGATCGTGGAATTTGACCCAAATTATGCCGGATAAATTTAACCGTGGCAATTATCCAGGTGGGCGCACTTCAATAGAAAGCCGTTTTCTACATCAGAAAGCGGCTTTTTTTGTTTCTAAAAGAAAGCCTGTGCTATCACCTTTAAAGCGGGATTGTTTGCAGCTATAATTGCTTAATTCACAATGATACCATAAGCTAAAAGTCTGTTCATAACAATGATCAAAAAGAAAATAGTTACCCAAACAGGTTGAATTTGGTTAATAGCACTTATATCTGTATTCATATGATCTGCCGGATAGGCCTTCGAAATCCCTTTGCCGTATGCCCACATCAAACTAAACGGGCTGAATATTGGATAAATTAAACTTAGTACTGATGGTGTTGGCAGATTGAGTAATGTAGTGATAACAATACCTATATACAAAGGGTATTGAATAAGGCAACCCATAAATATTCGCCTCGTTTTTTTGTCGGCGATAATATTCACCGGCCCCATTTCTACAAAAAAACGGATCAATTTGCACATAACCATATAGAGAAAAAGCCCCCCAATAATGGCGATCGAAACCGTAAGCCAAACCGGAAAGTTTAAGGCCCGGAAAATATACCCGGTATCGCCATAAGTGAAAAATGGCGCAACCATTAAATAACCGAAGAAAGCGATGTATCCAAAAACAGCCAGGTAAAGATTGAAGAGAAATAACAGGTTGCGTTTTTTTTGCCGGGAACAAACAAAATGAAAACATACACCAACAAGCAGGCTTACAAATGGCCCGGCCCCTGCATAGAAAACAGCCTGTGGCAACGGCAGATTGCCTGTTTGGTGCGAAACATAATTATGATGCAGTGTCACATTTTTTGCATGTATCAATATCGCTGCAATAAAATGGCCTAATTCATGCAGTGTCATTTGTAAAACTGCGGCGCTTACAAAAAGCATGGACGAATTAATGATGATATTTCTAAAGTTTTTCATACCAATATAAAATGTTTAATTCATCCAGGCTTTTCAAACTTACTATTATATTAAGCAAAAGACGCAGGGGTTATTATTCTCAAAAAACAGATCAGGCATTGACTCGAAACATTTTGCTTCAAGGGCCTTTTAAAGTTTCCTCCAAATCCCAAATAGAAAAAAAGTGATATTTATCACTTTTTTCCGTGATCGCTAACAGCGAAACGCAATATCCCAACTATTAAATTTGGAAGTGATGAAAACGCATCCTAACCGTATGCGTTTTACGAGTTAAAAATTCCCCACACTTAAGCTACTTCATTAAAGGGTTATCAAATCATGTTCAGGCCCAAGTTAATAGATACTTTAAAAAATTATAACCGCGATCAGTTCTTTAAAGATGTGATTGCCGGGGTAATTGTTGGTATAGTTGCCCTGCCGCTGGCTATCGCGTTTGCCATAGCTTCGGGCGTATCTCCCGAAAAAGGAATTTTTACGGCCATTATCGCGGGATTGATCATATCGGTGTTGGGGGGCAGCCGGGTGCAGATAGGCGGGCCAACAGGGGCATTTATCGTGGTGGTATATGGCATTGTCCAGCAATTCGGGGTCAGTGGATTGGTCATCGCCACTTTTATTGCAGGGGTATTATTGATCATTATGGGCCTAACCAAGTTAGGCAGCGCCATCAAATATATTCCCTATCCGCTGATCATTGGCTTCACCACCGGTATTGCCGTTATCATCTTTTCATCGGAAGTGAAGGACTTTTTAGGGCTAAAAATGGGCAACGTTCCGGCCGATTTTATCAGTAAATGGGCGGCCTATGGCGGGCATTTATCCTCGGTAAATATTTATGCGGTAGCTATCGGCGCGTTTACTTTGCTGTCTGTCTTTTACTGGCCCAAAGTTACCCACAAGGTCCCGGGTTCATTAATTGCCATTATTGTAACCACATTGGCAGTTCGTTTTTTTCATCTGCCGGTCGAAACTATTGGCAGTCGTTTTGGACCCATTCCCTCATCCTTACCCATGCCCGTTATACCGGGTGTAAACCTGGCAA
>Ga0193702_1000096_pt1 | contig 36552 bp, 26 predicted proteins | sample U3a1metaG_FD_143060 | JGI IMG/M metagenome (GOLD analysis project Ga0193702, IMG submission 143060) | Soil microbial communities from a riparian zone of the East river system, Colorado, United States - U3a1 | ecosystem: Environmental > Terrestrial > Soil > Riparian zone | place: USA: East River... | reverse complement strand
AGGGACTCCCGCCTCTGCCAAACGCGCAGGCGCTTTAAATTTACCGATGATCATCGCCATACTGGGGAGCGCCCCTAAACACTTTATCCCTTTTGTTGAATTATACCGTGAATCGGCAGCAAAAGCCGGGCACGATGTTTCAAAATTGCAGCTGGGTATTTCATCACAATTTTATGTTGCAGAAATATCATCACAGGCTGCAGATGAATTTTATCCATCTTATGAGGCATTGATGAACCGCGTAGGGAAGAACCGCGGCTGGGACCCAATGAACAAGCAAAATTTTGAATGGTTAAGAAAAGACGGGCCATTGGTTGTGGGTGATGTACAGCAGGCCATTGATAAAATTCTTGCCCAGCATGAGCTTTTTAATAACACCAGGTTTGTGGCTCAATTGGTAACCGGACACACATCGCACGTAAATATCTTAAAGGCCATAGAAATTTATGGAACCAGGGTAGCCCCGATGGTAAGGAAGGAACTGACATAGCATTCCTTCCTTAAAACCTGTTGGGGTGCTTAAGGCTCACTCACTCTTCAGGCTCTTCACCGGATTTGTTAGCGCTACTTTTATGGTTTGATAACTGATAACCAATACCGAAATAAGCAGGATAACAAATACCGGCGATACAAGGAGCCACCAGCTTATATTAATGTGATAGGCGTAGGTTGAAAGCCATTTATTCATAATCAGCCATGTTATCGGGATGGCTAAAACCGCTGCTAAGGCTATCAGTTTTACAAAATCTTTTGCCAGCAATACGAGTAATTGATTTAAAGCAGCACCAAGTACCTTCCGTATGCCTATTTCTTTGGTGCGTTGAGTGGCTATCAAGTGCGCCAAACCATAAAGGCCCATGCAAGCTAAAACAATGGATAATATAGTGAAGTAGTTAAACAATTTAATACTTGTAACATCCTTTTGGTATAGGATATTAAAGGCGCTATCCATAAAATCATAAGTAAAAGGATAATCCGGGAAATAGGATTGCCATGCATTTTTTACCAGGCCAAGGTTATTGGGGCTGATTTTCAGTAAAACTGAAGCCGGCCTGAATGTGGTATAAACCATTACCAACGGCGCAACCGGGCTATGCATGGATGCATAGTGAAAATCTTTAACCACGCCTACCACATGCCCCTTATGGTCAAACCCTTCAATGGCCTGGCCAATGGGCTTCTTCCATCCCACCTGCTTCACAAAAGCTTCGTTCACTATAAAACCTTCCTTTTTATCTGTAGCCATCTCTTCCGAAAAATTCCTGCCTGAAATAAGCTGCATATTCAACAATGGAACAAATTTGTCATCTATCGAAAAGTAGTTAGACATTAATTCTCTTTTAACACCATTTGCTGTTACCATGGTGGTTGATTTTGCTTGTCCGCTATTTACAATGGCAAGTCCGTTTTGCACAGATGTGCCTTTAACCTGGCTCATTTGTTTCAAAGCATTCTTAAAAGCCGGAACCCGCTGCAAAGCCACAGAATCCTGTGGCAAAGAAATATTCAGCACCTGGTTTTGATTGTAGCCAAGTGAGCGGTGTTGAACAAAATTTATCTGCCGGTTCATAATAAATGCCCCGGCTATCATTCCCGTAGCAATCACAAACTGCGTAATGGTAATAACCTTACGCAGGGTTAAACCCTTTGCTGCGTGTTTGAAATTCCCTTTTAAAGCGGTAATAGGCGAGAAGGCAGATAATACAAACGCAGGATAAAGGCCTGTTAACAGAGATGAGGCCAAAACCAATCCGCATATAACCAGGAAGCTGAGGGAGGAACTCCAAAAGGAAATTTTTATCTGTAACAGGCTATTTAAAAATGGCAGCATGATCAGCGTTAATGCAATAGCAATTATCAAAGCTATCAGCGTTACAAAAAACGATTCGAATAAAAACTGCCTTACCAAACTTGATTGAATGGCGCCGTTTACCTTACGCACCCCTACCTCTTTTGCCCGCTCTGCAGCGCGGGCCGTCGAAAGGTTAATATAGTTCAGCAATGCAATAATTAATATCACTATGGATAATATGGAGAAAATGTAAACCAGCTGCTTATCGCCTTTTACGGTATCGCCAAGCTTTCCATCGCTAAAATGCACATCAGTTAAAGGTTCTGCATTAAATTTCATAGAATATTTTACTGCACCCATTTTATTTAATTCGGGCTGGATCTCTTGCTTTGATATTTTAGCGAGTTTATTTTCAAAAGTGGCGATGTCTGGTTTTTGTTTAAAAAGCACAAAAGTATATACCGAGAAATCATCAGCCAGCCAGGTGGTTGTTTTTGAGTAATCGGCGGGAATGAGGGCCGAAATTTTAAGATCGGAATTTTCAGGCAGATCTTCTAATACAGCAGATATGCGGCAAAGCTGGCCATTGCATATAACGTTTTTGCCGATAGCGCTGCCGGCACTAAAATATTTTTTAGCCAGCGTTTCAGTAATAACTATGCTATGGGGGTCGCTTAGGGCCTGATCAGGGGTACCCTCTGCAAATTTATAAGTAAACACTTTGAATATATCCGCGTCGGCTTTATAAACATTATCTTCTTTGAATAGCTGGTTATTTACCTTCATCACGGCTGCATCGGGCTCGAATCGAACTGCTGCTTCAACTTCTGGGTAATTATGATTCAGAGCAGTTGCCAAAAGCGCAGGCGACAACGCCATATTAACATTGTCATTTTCGGGCGTGTGCATTAAATTGGATATGCGCACTATCCTATCCTTTTTGGTATGATAAGCATCGTAGCTCAACTGGTAATGTACATACAAGGAAATAAGCAGGCACGCAGCAATGCCAATTGATAATCCGCCAATATTGATAAATGAAAAACTTTTATGACGGACCAGGTTCCGCCAGGCGATTTTTAAATAGCTTTTTATCATATGATTCGATTGTTGGTAAACAAATATAATTGATACATTTCACCATAAAACCTGATTAACAGTTATTTAACACCTTTTAACAGGAATTAACAGTTAGTGATTAGAGGTTAGAGACCAGAGATTAGTTTTTAAGTTTAGGCTGGGTTAGAACGCTTCACCCACATCAATAAATAATCCGTTCGAGCCCTGCCTGCCAAAACCATAATCAATGGTTATGTTGGTGTTTGATGTTTTATTAAGTTTTAAACGCAAACCGGGGCCGTATCCGGGCTGAATGCGCTGCAGGGCGGTACCCGGCGCTGCTGAAAAGGATTCGCCGTTTAAAAATACTACCCCACCCAGCAAGCCATTTTGGGTGATTTTAAACCTGTATTCACCCTCAAGGTATATCATTTGTGCCCCACGGAACCTGCCCTGGATATAGCCGCGCCCGGTTGCTGAGTTGCCATCCCATTGCGTGCTCGGCAAATCAAGATACCCAGGTTTTCCGCTTAAAATCAACCAGTTATAACTCCACAACGCAAGCACATCATCAGAATTATCCGAAAGCCTGAAATATTTACGCAGATCAATGATCAGGGAGCGCCATGGGGTGCTGCTTCCTAAAAATTCATAGTTATCGCGGTATTGCAAAGCCGCATATGCACCCTTTTGCGGGTTAATGCCATTATCCCGCGAGTCAAGCAGCATATTAAAAGTTAAACCCGAAGCTATTGTATGGGATGCTTTTCCATATAAGGCATAATCAGGCAGCGTTCCGTTTATATTGCCTTCGTCAGATATGTTCCAGTGGGTATCAAAAATAAAACCCAGGCCCGCGTATAAATCACCGGTAATATGCCTTAAAGCAGTTTGGTAAAATTTAAAGTAAGAATAATCCATCGGATCTGCATTCTTAATATTTGAATTGCTGCCAAGTCCGTATGTGCTTTGCGGGTATTTATAATACTGGTATTCGCCAACAAAATTATAGTTATTATCCTTGCTCCAAATATTGGTTTGAACAGGTAAGATAAACTGTTTATTTTGGGTGTATGAGGTACTGGCAATTATGGTTGAGATGCGGGACTGCGGCCCGGTTTTAAAAACAGCATTGCCCGACAATACCACCGCAAACCTCGACAACAAAGTATAACCTATAGCCGGCGCAATTGAAATTTCGGGTTTGGTGGTAATGGAATCAACTGTGATGCTGGGTTTACGATGGCGCAAGCGGGCAATAAGATCTGAAATATCCTCCTGCTTGATTCCATTCACGGCTACACTATCTGCCGCAATGGTATCTTTTACAATAACAACACCCTTACGCTTAACGGGGATAGTTTTTAAGGGTACCGGGTTATTTTGCTGGGCAAAAAGCTGTGCCGCAAATAGTATAGAAACAAAAAAATATTTAACGAGAAAAAAAAACTTCATGCAACCCTGTTAAATAACCGGGCTAATTGAAATCCAACACCCCGTTTTGATGTACTACCCCCGGTTTATAATTCGGGTCGAAAGTAATCATTCCGTTACAAAAGCAAACCAATATTTTTTTAAAAAGCCTGTCTTTTAATCGGGTTACTCTCATTATTGATAAAATCTAACAGGCAAATGACAAATAATTATTTGTTGCCAGATTAGAATTTGCATTTTTGCACAACCCCTGAACTTAAAGAAGAATTTGTCTTCACAAACCACTAAATGGAACAAACCATCACCCAGGACCAAAAACTCGTAGTTCAAAAAACCGTTTTCGGGATTCTTTTCGCCATCAGCTTTAGTCATTTACTGAATGATATGATCCAATCCATTATCACTTCAGTTTATCCCTTATTAAAGCAGCATTTTGCCTTAAACTTTACACAGATAGGCTTAATTACCTTCACCTTCCAGGTAACCGCATCATTGCTGCAGCCCATTGTAGGCTTTGTTACCGACCGTAAGCCCCGGCCCTATTCATTAGCTATAGGGATGAGTATAACACTGACAGGTGTACTCATGCTATCCCGGGCGCCTAACTTTATAGCCATACTGGGTGCAGTTGCTATGATGGGGATCGGCTCTTCTATTTTTCATCCTGAATCATCAAGACTTGCTCACGTGGCAGCGGGTGGAAAGAAGGGGGTAGCACAATCAATATTTCAACTGGGCGGAAATGCCGGCAGTGCTATAGGGCCGTTGCTGGTTGCATTAATTGTTGCGCCATATGGGCAGCACTATATTATATGGTTTACCGTGGCTGCGCTGCTGGGAATTGTTATACTATCAAAAGTTGGACAATGGTATAAGGCGCATTTAAGTTTACGTGCAGGCAAGGTTGCAGCTAAAGCTGATGTTACTAACAATCTATCCCGAAAAAAGGTAATTTCCTCATTGGTGGTATTGCTAATATTAATTTTCTCCAAGTTTTTTTACCTGGCCAGCATGACCAATTACTTTACATTTTTTCTGATCGGTAAGTTTCACATTTCTATACAGCAATCACAATTTTACCTGTTTGTATTCTTAGCTGCAATAGCAGCAGGCACACTGATCGGCGGCTTTATGGGCGACCGTTTTGGCCGTAAATATGTTATCTGGTTCTCTATATTAGGTGTTGCACCATTCACGCTGCTGCTCCCCTATACCGACCTGTTCTGGACCATAACCTTATCGGTTATTATAGGCATTATTCTTTCATCAGCATTTTCAGCTATCGTTGTGTATGCCCATGAACTTGTACCGGGAAAGGTGGGTATGGTATCAGGCTTGTTTTTCGGCTTGGCATTTGGTATGGGCGGTCTGGGCTCAGCACTGTTAGGTAAACTTGCAGACAGCACCAGCATTTATTATGTTTTTAAAGTATGCGCGTTCCTTCCGCTTCTGGGTGTTATAACCGGATTTCTACCCAACATAGAAAGGAAGAAGCATTAATTTAACGTGAGTTTGTGTATCCACGCCGGCAAAACGTTCCATTTTTGTACATGGAACACCCGGAACGCTGTGAAACATGCTCATTATCAAATATTTAGATATTTATCAAGAATTAATAAATGTAAGTTCCTTATAATCAGAATGTTCAACCATTCTTTATATCGAAATCATGTTAATTTAATTAAAGCACCTGTGAATTTGCCTTATTAAAATCCTTTCTCTTAAAGGATTTTAATAAGGCATTCCAGCTGTATCCACGCCGGTAAAGCGTTCCATTTTTACAAGCTGAACACCCGGAACGCTGTGAAAAATTCTGATTATTAAGGCAATACAGCGGCCATCTATTCGCTGCGCAAGCTTTTTACCGGATTTGTGAGGGCTGCCTTAACAGACTGAAAGCTTATAGTGACAAATGCTATAACAATAGCTATTATACCGGCCGTCACAAATACCCACCAGCTTAAGTCAACCCGGTAGGCAAAAGCCTGCAGCCAGCTATGCATAGCAAACCAGGCTATAGGCGTAGCAATTATTATGGCAATAAATACCAGTTTTATAAAGTCCTGCGCAAGCAATCCTACAATGCGGCCCACACTGGCGCCTAATACTTTACGTACGCCTATTTCGCGGGTACGTACTTGTGCTGTGAACGCCGCAAGGCCCAACAAGCCCAGGCACGAGATCATGATGGCAATCCCTGCAAAATAATTAAACAATGTACCTTCGCGTTGCTCCGATTGATACAGGCTGTTAAACGCATCATCCAAAAATGCGTAGCCAAAAGGATATTGGCCGTTGTATTGTTTAAACTGGGTCCCGGCTGCCGCCAGCGCATTTTTCGCATCGTGGGTAGTGGTTTTTACATAAACCGTGCTGAAATATTGAGGTGCATACCAGAAAAGTGCGGGTGCAATTTTTTCTTTCATTGATGCGTAATGAAAATCCTTCACCACCCCTATTATCTTACCCGTAATGGTATTCATCCGGAAACGTTTACCTATAGGATTTTTGAGCCCCATTTCTTTAATCGCAGCTTCATTTAAAATATAATTTGCTGTGTCGCTTACAGCGCCTGTAAATGATGCACCCGCTGTTAACTGCATTTTGAAGAATGAGATAAAGTCCTTATCAATGGCTATGGGGTGCACTATAAAGGTTGAATTTGGTGCTTTGCCATCCCAGTCGTTATCACCGGATATCCCCCCAAACCTGACTATATTTTGGTTTGACCGGGTTACTGCCAGTACACCCGGCTGTTTTAATAATTCGTTTTTTATTGCATCGTAATGCTTCGCTGCATCGCGCATCCAGAACGAAAATACGTTGGTTTTATCGTACCCAAGTTTTTTTGAACGAATGTAATTTAGCTGACTGGTAATAACTATTGTACCTATTATCAGTACTACGGAAAACACGAACTGCGTAACCACTAAAATTTTGCGGAACATTACATCTCCAATTCCGGCGGAGATTTTGCCTTTTAAAGCTTTCAATGGCTCGAATGACGACAGTAACAGCGCAGGGTAAATACTTGATGCTGCTAAAGTGCCTGCTATTGCTAAAAGGATAATTGTCCATACATGGTAGTCATACAAATTGAGCGACAATTGTTTACCAGCTAATTGATTGAAAGCAGGTATTAGCGCTGAAATAAGGAACAGCGCCAAAACAACCGCCAGTGAAAACAACAAAGCTGTTTCGACTATAAACTGCATAAATAACTGAATTTTTGCAGCGCCTACAATCTTTCGCATACTGATCTCCTTTGAGCGCAGCATGGAACGGGCAGTTGATAGATTTACGTAATTGATGCACGCTATAATCAATATCAACAACGCAACCACTATAAAGATCCTGACGGTGCTCATGCCTTTGTCGGTTAGGTCAGCATTGTATAAATGCATTTTTGACAAGGGCAACAGCAGATATTCCGCATCGGTATCTTCCGGCTTATGGTTAAGATGGATCTGCCGGATCCTCACTGCAAGATTGTTTAAAGAAGCGCCCGGCTTAAGCTGTAAATAGGTTTCATAACTAAAGTTTGAAAAATTGGTATTTATATCAACTTTATTAGTCAGCATACTTTTTACATGATAGCTCATGGGCATTATCATATCAAAGTTAAACCTGGAGTTTTTAGGAAAATCATTAATAACGGCGCTTACTGTAAAGTTTTCCTTTTCATCGGCAACTATAACTTTCCCGATTGGATTCTCGCTTCCAAAGAATTTCTCAGCAGTTTTTTTGGTAATCACAACCGAATTATCATTTGTAAATGGCTTTGTTGCATCGCCCTCAACTACAGGGAAATCAAACACAGAGAAAAATGAAGGATCGGCAAAAGTTGCATTTTCATCGCCAAAAACCTTATCCTCGCTCTTGTAGAGCGAAAAGTTATAATTCCCTGTAAGGCGTACCGCATCCTTCACTTCGGGAAGCTGTTGTTTTACCAACGGCCCTATCGGGGCAACATCAACGCTCCAGATCTGCTTGCTGGCGCCTGTGCCGCCAAAAAGCTCAAGCCTGTAAATATTGGCAGTTTGCTTATGAAAACTATCAAAGCTCAACTCGTCCTGAACCCATAATAATATGAGGATCCCGATAGCCAGGCCGGCAGTTAAACCGGCAATATTTATAACAGAGTAAAATTTGTTCTTTAACAAATTACGCCAAGCGGTTTTGATATAATTTTTTAGCATGTGGGTTAGTTTATTGGTTCAATGGTTCATTAGTTCATTGGTAAATGATGGATAGTTATCAATCACATATTAAATACTTCGTGAGGAATAAAAGGTTACAAGCTTCTTTTGAAATTAAAACGAAACACCGGTTCCTTTACAAGGAACCGCTGAAAACTTATTTTTCATCTTTCGGACTTTACTGACTTTCGGACTAAAAAACTAATCTCTAACCTCCGGTCTCTATTCACTAACTTCATTCTGTTTTCAGGCTTTTCACCGGGTTCATTAAAGCTGCTTTAAAGCTGAGGTATGATACCGTTGCAAAGGCAACCACCAATACTATTATAAAAGGGATTGCAAAAAGGGTCCAGCTGATATCTATCCTGAAAGCATAGGTTTCAAGCCATTTATGACAGGCATACCAGCCAAGCGGCGCCGACACTACAAAGGCTACTAAAACCAGTTTGGCAAAATCTTTATACAGCAATTGCAAGATCCCGTTTACCGAAGAGCCGAGTACCTTGCGGATGCCAATCTCTTTGGTGCGTTGTACAATGGTGTATGAGACCAGGCCAAACAAGCCCAAACAGGCAACGAATATCCCGATGGCGGTAAATGCGGCAAACACTTGACCGAACTGTCTGTCGGCGTGGTATTGCTCATTAAAATGCTGATCGAGGAAGAAGTAATCAAACTGCTCGCCGGGGAAAAATTCTTTCCAATTGGCTTTTAAAGCGGCTATTGTTAGCGGCAGGTTGGCGGTGCTTATTTTTACCGAAACCTGTCCTCTTACATCGGGGATACAACGAAAAATAAGTGCATCGTAAGCATCATGTAACGATTGCTGGTGGTAGTTATCCACTACACCTATAATAGTGTAAACATCACCCCAGAAATCAATCCGCTTACCAATAGACTGCAGGGGTTTATCAAAACCCATTTGCGCCGCGGCTTTTATATTAAGCACTACGGTATGCGGGTCGGTTGTGCTAAACTCTTTTGAAAATGACCTGCCACCTATAAGCTTTGCGCCGTATGCACTAAGGTAATCAAAATCGCCGCCTATTATGCGGTATTGTTTGCCTTCGCTTTCGGGGGTACCTACCAGCTTAATGCCACCTGCGTTCCATTGTACTGGTTCACCGGGTATGGATGTTGAAACGGTTACGCTCTTAATTGCTGAGTTGCGCAGGCTTTCGTTTTTAAAAGCGCTCATACTGCGGTAAAACGAATCAACCTTACCCAATGGGGGTTTTATAACCAGCGTTTGGTTAATGTTAATCCCAAGGCTTTGCTTCTCCATAAACTGGATCTGCTTAAATACTGTAAGCGATCCTATCAACAAAAATATAGATGCCGCAAACTGGAACACCACCATCACCTTACGCAACAATATGCCGCGGGGCGAGGCAGAAAGCTTGCCTTTCATTACTTCAACAGGCTTAAAGTTTGATAATACCATGGCCGGGTAAAAGCCCGAAAAGAACGAGCCCAGCAAAAACAGCCCGATTACCCCTGCCCAAAATGCGGGTTTAACCAGCAAGGTAAGGCTGATGTACTGACCGGATATGGACGAAAAAATCGGTAAAAAAACTATGATCAAAGCTATAGCCAGCACAATTGCCAGGCCGTTAAGCAGCATGGCCTCCATCATAAACTGCGCAATTAGCTGCCCTTTGTTAGATCCAAGCGTTTTGCGAACGCCCACTTCTTTAGCGCGGCCAATACCACGCGCGGTAGCAAGATTTATGTAATTTATCCAGGCTATGATTATCACAAATATGGCAATGCCAGCCAGCAAATACACCGATGTACCGTCGCCGTTTGGCTCAGCCTCAATCATCAAATGCGATTTAAGGTGGATACTTTCCAAAGGTTGTAAATAATATTTAGCGCCATCGCCGCTGCCCTTAAATGCGGCATATTCTTTATTTACATAAGGCACAAACTTAGCCTCGAGCGCTTTAGGGTTTGTGCCCGGCTTTAGCAGCAGGTAAGTCAGGCAGCCATCGTTGCGCCACCGATTATCCAGGTCGCTTTTAGGGCCAGCAAATTTCAGAAGCGTTGCGTACGATAATAATATATCTGTTTTAAAATGCGTATTGATAGGAAAATCCTTCATAACGCCGGTTACTTTTACCGGCTGATCATATCCAAAGTTTATTAACTTGCCTATTGGGTTGGCGTTGCCAAAAAGTTTTTTTGCATTGGTTTCGGTTATTACAATTGAGAATGGCTCCTGCAAGGCCGTCTTCGGGTCGCCGCTGATAAGCGGGTAGCTGAAAATATTAAAAAACGAATTTCCGCAGAAATACACCTTCTGCAAGCTAAGCCGCTGTTCCTGGTAAATTGCCAAAACAGGCCCGGCACCTACTACTTTTACATAATCATCAATCTCGGGGAAGTTTGCTTTAAACTTGCTGCCTGCCGCAAAAGCGCCGGCTGCCCATTGGGTGCTTAGTTTACCATTGTTAAACCTGTCTTGCGCAACACGAAACACCCGTTCTTTCTTAACATGAAAATTATCATAGCTCAATTCAAATACTACGTATTGAATTATCAGCAATCCGGCGGCCATCCCAATGGCCAGCCCCACAATGTTAATAAATGAGAAAGCCTTGTTCTTTTTAAGGTTTCTGAATGCGATGAGTAAATAGTTTTTGATCATGATCAGGGTTTTATTGGAAAGTTTTCAGCTAAAATTATGCCTGTTTTATAAATATCTAATTATCAATAAGTTATTACATATTCATTTATAACGTACGTTCGTTTATAATATAGTTATTGTTCGGTGTCGTACAGCAAACCGGGATTAATAGATTTTATGGATTTAGTCGGATATGCCGATTTTTAGCGGTTACCAGGCTATGCCCATCCACCAATATTGTATAAGACTCCTCTCAAATAAAAAGGTTGCTCAAATTCTGTTAATTTTAATCCGGAAGCTCAAATCCCCTGCTAATCATTAAAATCCTTCAATCCCGGTTTAAATTTTCTTTCTGATAATCAACAACTTAAATAATAACTACTACCAAATTAGTACTTATACTAATAAATTAGTTGCAATACTAATAAATTAGTATCAACTTTATAAAAAATTAAATCATTATGCAAAAACTGGCTAAAAGAGAAGAACAAATAATGCAGGCCGTATGGCAATTGGAAAATGCTTTTATAAAAGAGATCATCCAGGAAATGCCTGATCCGAAGCCACACTATAATACAATTGCCACCATGGTGAAGATTTTGGAAGATAAAGGTTTTTTAGCACATGAAATAATTGGCAACATTTTCCGGTATTATCCAGTCATATCAAAAGACACGTATCAAAAACACGCGATGAAGGATATAGTTAGCCAGTATTTCGATAATTCATATCCCAGCATGCTTGCGTTTTTTGCTAAAGAACAAAAGATCACGGAAGAAGAATTAAATGAAATTGTAAACCTCATAAAATCACAAAAAAAATGATCCCATATATACTGCATGTAGCATTGCTCATATCGGTTTGTCTTTTGTTTTATAAAATATTGCTGCAAAGAGAAACCTTTTACCGCTTGAATCGCGTGGTGCTGGTTTTTTGTTTGGCATTGTCATTTGGGTTGCCGTTTATTTCTATTCCGCAGCAATGGTCGTTAAGAAATACTGAAAAAAACGCGGCAATAAACATTGAGCCGGGTAAAATACCCCAGCCATTACCTACTAAACCGCAAACAGAGGTTATTCCAAAGCAGGTAACTATTAAAACCACCGTAACACCTGTTATAAAGATTACTCCTGCTGTACAACCTGCTGTTAAAGCTGTATCCCCCTCTCCTGCTGTACAGGAAGTGCCTTTTATGCAAAAAGCCGTTAAATGGCTGTTTTATTTATATTGGATAGGCGTTGCAGCATTCGGATTAAACTTGTTATTACAATTGGTTGTACTGCTTTACCAGGCCTATACCAAGCCTGTTATCCGCGACGGCAAATTCCGGATCATAGAGCTTAGCGGCGATAAAGCTCCCTGCTCTTTTGGGAATAATATCTTCATCAACCCCGAAAAGTACGACTGGGAAACCTACAGCCAGATCTTACTGCACGAAAAAGTTCATATTCAGCAGGGCCATAGCTTTGATATTTTAATTGCCGAGCTTGTTTTGGTGTTGCAATGGTTTAACCCATTTGCCTGGCTTTACCGAACCGAACTTGAAAACAACCTGGAGTTTTTAACTGACGATGCCGTACTCGGACATAAAGAAATTGAAAGAGAAAGCTACCAAATGAGCCTGTTAAAGGTTTCGGCCCCGCATTTATCCCTGGGCATCACCACAAATTACAACCAATCATTACTAAAAAAACGCATAGTTATGATGAACTCAAAAAAATCAAACATCCATATTATGTGGAAATACTTTTTCCTGGTACCGCTGCTGGGGATCCTGGCATGCGCACTTAATAACCCTATGGCCTACAGCCAGGTTACCAAGGCAAAGGTAAAGACCAAAAGCTCTATACATCAAAACCATTATGATGCTGACCGTACCGAAGGCGTATGGTTTGCCACTATTAAAAATGATAAGGTACACATTGAATTTAAAAGCGATGATGACGACCATAACTGGTCGAACAGTTCCAGCTTTTTGTTAAGCGAGTTCCCGGCTTTGCCAAAAGACCAAAAAGGAGATTTCACTTTAAAGCGTGAGGCCGGTTCGATTTTATTTAATGGAAAGTTTGAAGGAAATGAAGGCTACGGCCATTATAAATTTACGGCTGATAAAAGTTTCACAGATTATTTAAACACGCAAGGTATCACTGAAATTGAGGATGGCGATTCATTTGCCTTTTTTACCGTAAACGTAAAGAAAGATTACGTGGCTATGCTGCAACGGAACGGTTTTAAAGACCTGTCAAAAAATAACCTGATCTCGATGGCAGCCCTTAAGGTTGATGAGCCTTATATAAAAATGTGGAAGGATAATGGCTATAATAGCCTTACCCCCAATGAGCTGGTATCAGGCAAGGCACTGCATATTGATAATGCTTACGTAAGCGAGATCCGCAAGGCAGGGTATAAAGACCTTACTTTTAATCAACTCATCAGCTTTAAAGCACAGCACATTACAGGCGATTATATAAACAGCTTAAAGAAAGCCAAATTAAAAGATGGTAAAAGCGATGGAGAAGATAACCTGCCGTCTGCCAATGAGATCTCAAGCTATAAAGCTATGAATATCGATTCCAGCTTCGTTCGGTCTTTTGCGGCTATTGGCTATAAGAACATACCATACAACCAGCTAACTAGCTTAAAAGCATTAAATATTACCCCCGAATACGTAAAGAGCTTCAAAGCCATGGGGTACAACAACCTTACGGTAAATAATCTGTCATCGTTAAAGGCAATGAATATTACGCCCGACTTTATAAAGGGTTACCAGGCATTGGGTTTTAAGGACCTGTCGGTTAATAACCTTACCAGCTTAAAAGCGCTGGGAATAGACGCCGGGTATATAAAAACTTTTGAAGCTATTGGATATAAAAATCTAAGTATCAACAACCTGTCGACGCTAAAATCATTGGGTATTACACCTGAATTTATTAAAAGTTATGAGCCATTGGGCTTTGGACAATTATCCGTTAATAATTTATCAACCCTAAAATCATTGGATATAACACCTGAGTATATCCGGGGTTTTCAATCATTGGGCTATAAAAATCTTACTGTCAATAACCTTAGCTCGTTAAAAGCATTAGGTATAACTGAAGAGTATATAAAAAGCTTTGAAGCCGTTGGATACAAAAACATCCCGGTAAATAACCTTAGCTCGTTAAAAGCGCTTGGCATTACTCCCGACTTTGTAAAAGGATTTAAAGATATAGGTTTTGAAGATGTATCATTAAATGAGCTGTCATCATTAAAAGCAACAGGGGTAACCCCGGCTTATATAACTGAAATGAGAGGCAAAGGCTTTAATTCAAAAGAGCTGCATAAGTATATTCAATTGAAAAATGCTTTCAATTAGAGACTGGAGATTAGAGGAGTCCGGAAGTCAGGAAAGTCAGTAAAGTCCGGAAGAAAAATTCCTCTCCGTTTTCGCAGGGTCTCTCATAGAGGACCCTGCGATGTATGAAGTTAATTAGGGCAAAAAGCCGCGTTGTTTACGCAAAAATATTAAAGAGCCTGTAACCTTTTATTTTATCAGAAGTATTTAAGCATGATAGTCAATATACATCAACCACCAATAAACTAATGAACCATTGAACTAATGAACCCCAATATTATGAATCACTCAAAAAAAATCAATATCATCCGCATGCTGCCTTTGCTTGGTTGCATGGTGTGCTTTATTTACAATCCTGCTGCTATGGCGCAAACAGTTGTAGTAACACCGGTTGTTACCCCGGTTGTAACAGCAAACCCGGTTGTAAAGGTTAACCCTGTTGTTACTGCTAACCCTGTTGTAAATACCAACGTTAATCCGGTTGTAACTGCAAATCCAGTTGTTAATGTTAACCCAGTTGTAAGCACGAACGTTAATCCTAATGTAAATGTCAATGTCAACGCCGATGTAAATGTTGACGTTGATCCTGATGTTAATATTGACATTGTTGGCACTGACCGTTCAGAAGGCAGCTGGTTTGCTACCATTAAGGGCGATAAAATAAGAATTGAATTTAGGAGTGGTGATGATGAGAACAACTGGTCGAGCGAGTCAGATTTCAATTTAAGCGATTTTCCTAACCTGCCAAAAGGCCAAAAGGGAGAGTTTAGTTTAAAAAGAGAAGCCGGAAACGTTGTATTTACCGGAACATTTGATGGCGATATGGGTTCGGGCCATTATAAATTCACTGCCGATAATGCATTTAACGAGTATGTAAAAAGCCGTGGCTTTACCAATATGCGCGACCGCGATTCATTTTCGTTCTATATGGCCGATTTGAAAAAGAGCTACGTTGAAATGCTTCAGAAAAATGGATATAGCGATATTTCAATCAACAACCTGATAGCGATGTCGGCCCTTAAAGTTGATGAGCCGTTTATCAATTCATTCAAAAGTATTGGCTATACCGATCTTCCATGCCACCAGCTAATTGCAATGAAATCAATGCACGTTACGCCTGAATTTATCAAAGGATTTGAAGAATTGGGGTATAAAGACATTCCAATTAACAGGCTGATCGCATTAAAATCATTAAGGGTAGATGGTGATTACCTGAAAGGCTTTGACGCTATCGGCTACAAAAACATCCCGGTTAATGATTTGATTACTTTCAAATCATTGGGTATTACCCCCGAATTTGTAAAGGGTTTTGAAGATGCCGGGTATAAAGACATCCCTGCTCGTAGCCTGGTTCCTTTAAAATCATTACATATTACACCTGAATATATTAATGGCTTTAAAAAACTTGGTTTTACTGATATCCCTTTAAATGAATTGCCAGCTTTAAAATCAACCGGGGTTACACCTGAGTATGTAGCATCAATGCAGGAAAAGGGGTTTAAATCAGACAACCTGAGGAAATACATCCAGTTGAAAACATCATTCAGCAACTAAAACTTAAACTATCATGAAAAAAATTATTATAACCTGTTTGTCTGTCATGGTTTTAGTGACAGCATTTTCAAACAATGTGTTTTCGCAGCAAAAAGCTAAGACCGAAAAGAAAGAGAAAAATGACGATGACGACAACTGGAACTTCAATAACAATCGTGCACCCGGTACATGGGATGCGGTTGTAAAAGACGACCAGGTAAACATTCAATTTTACGGTGCCCGCTGGAGCACGGGCAGAGATTTCCCGCTTTCGGAGTTAGGAACTTTGCCTAATGGAAAAATAGGGGAATTCAGCCTTAACCGCGAGGCAGGGAAAATGACTTTCAAAGGTGTTTTTGAAAGCCAGTTTGGCCATGGCTCTTACCAATTTGCTGAGAATGCACAATTTAAAACATACCTGGCGCAACGTGGCTATAAGAACCTTGATGATCAATTAATGCTCGACGTGTTTTTCACTGACATTAACAAAGCTTATTTTGATTACATGAAAGCTAATGGTTATGCGAACATTACCAACGATCAGTTTAAGGACCTTGCCGAGCAGAACCTTAACCGTAAAAAACTGGATGAATATTTCAGCATGTTTAAAGCTGAAGGGTATGGCCATCAGTCAATAGACAAAATAGTGGAGCTGCGTGAACACGGGGTAAGCGCCCGCTTTGTAAGCGAGTTTCACCAGGTTGGCTTTAAAAACTTTTCGCTTGATAAAGCCCTCGAACTGCGCGACCATGGCGTGAGCGCTAAATATATCACCGAATTTACAAAAATGGGCTATAAAGATATAACACTTGATAAGGCGCTCGACCTGAGAGATCATGGTGTAAGCCCTGACTTTATCAATAGCATTCAAAAAATGGGTTACGGAACCTTAACCCTTGATAAAGCACAGGAACTAAGGGACCATGGCGTAAGCCCTAAATTCATCAGCAGCATGCAGGAAATGGGGTATAAAAATATAACCCTTGATAAAGCGCAGGAACTGAAAGGCCACGGAGTAAACCCTGAATTTATCAGCGGCGTTCAGAAATTAGGATTTAAAGATCTCACACTTGAAAAAGCCCAGGAACTGAGGGATCATGGCGTTACCGTAGCTTATATCCAAAAGGTTAAAAGCCAAAATTTGGATAATATAAAAACGCTTGATGATTATATAAAATTAAGAGATACCGGTTTTTAATAATTTCAGATCAGTTATATATCCAGAGCAAATCGGCCCCTCCCGGTTTGCTTTTTTTATTTAGGGATTACAAGCCATGTTTATAACTCATTAAAAACTCTATTTTTATCACAAATTAATCGTGATATGTTTTTTATCCTCTCAAAAGTGCTGCTCATCTTCATTTTACCATTTGCATGGGTCAGTGCTTTTTTGCTGGCGGCTTTAATAGTTAAGAAACCACACCTTAAACGCCGTTTTTTTATTATCTCAGCCGTAATATTACTCATCTTTTCGAACCCGTTTTTATTTAACCGTTTTGCTAACGCCTGGGATATTCAACCCGTTCCTTTAACAAAACCCACTTATAGCTGCGTTATAGTTTTAGGCGGATTTTCCGGTCCGGATGCAAATGGAAATGGCTTTTTTAATTCTGCGGCTGACAGGTTTATTGAAGGCCTTAAATTGGTAACTACAGGCAAAGCGTCACATATTCTTATTTCGGGCGGTAATGGCTTTTTAATACCCGGCAGCTTTAGGGAAAGCACTTTTGCTAAAAGCCAGCTGCAACTGTTGAAAGTACCGGACAGCTGTATAATAGCTGAAAACAGAAGCCGTAATACCCTCGAAAACGCTGCTTTTTCAAAAACGTTACTGCAAGAAAAGCATTTACAGCCTCCCTACCTGCTGGTTACTTCGGCATTTCATATGCGCCGCTCACTTGGCATCTTCAAAAAAGAAAAAATAGAGGTTGTTCCTTACCCGTGTAACTATTTAGTATCGCGCGGTGATTTTTCACTAACCGAATTTATACCCAGTTCCGAGCCGTTATACCGTTGGGAATATTATATAAAAGAGGTAATTGGCTCGGTTGTTAATTATTTTAAATAGGCTTTTACGCATATCCCCTCTTATTTAATTAATTTGCCGCTTTAAAATTTGCTGCTCATCCACATATACTAAAATGACTTATTGCTTAGGAATTAAAGTTAAAGAAGGCCTGCTTGCCATCGCTGATACCCGCATAACTTCAGGCACTGATACTACTATAAAAAAGAAGATAACGATAGAACAAAAAGATAAGTTCTCGCTTTTTATCATGACCAGCGGTTTACGGTCTGTACGGGATAAAGCGCTTGTATATTTTAACGAATTGCTTGAAACCACAGAGTACAATAAATTATACAAGGCTGTTAACGCTTTTGGGGAACAGGTAAAAAGAGTTGCTGGTGAAGATAAAGCCGCGCTTGAAAAAGCAGGCTTTAAGTTTGATTTGAATACCATAATTGGCGGACAACTTTCAGGCGATGATGAGCATAAGCTTTTCTTATTATACCCCGAAGGTAATTGGGTAGAGTTGGGCCAGGGAGCGCCCTATGTTATTATCGGAAACTCGGGGCATGGAAAAGCCATACTGAACAGGATATTGGACGAAAATTCAAGTTTGAAATTGTCACTAAAAACCGGCTTCCTTTCATTTGATTCAACAAGGGTTAGTTCAAATAATGTTGACTTCCCGATAGATGTGGCGCTTTACAAGAAAAATAGTTTTCATATTATTGAAAAACGATATGAAAAAAAAGACCTTGAATATATTTCGACCCAATGGGCCGAAGAACTGAAAACCGCCCTTGAAAATATCTCCGAAGGCTGGATGGATGATGCTTTTGATAAGCTTGATTAAATTGTTGGAAGGTTGTAAAGTTGAAATGTTGTAAGGTTATTTGATTTTATAAATCGAGCAATAATCCGATTTTCAACACGACAATAAAAACATTCCAACTTTACAACCTTTCAACATTACAACAACTCTTACAATAACAACCAAACAAATGAAATTCAACGTACGCACTGAAATGGAATATACGGCTGCATCAGCGGGTACTTTGATATTGAATATCCATGCCTTGCGGACTCCGCACCAAACAATTATTAGCGAGTTGTTCGTTATTGATCCGTATATAAAGGTTGAAGAGCTGGTTTCTGCCCAAAATGAAAACCGGGTAGTACGGTTTGAAATGGAGGCGGCAAGCTCCATCAAGGTTACTTATAAAGCTACTATTGATACTTATTGCGAGGTAAAGGATTACGCAAACCTGGTTGAGATCCCGATTGCGGAGATGGATAACGCTGTTTTACCTTACCTGTACCCTAGCAGGTACTGCCAGAGCGATAAGCTTTACCGGTTAGCAAATAACCTGTTTGGCCATATTGAAAATCCTTTTGAAAAGGTTTTGGCCCTAACCGGGTGGATCAATAAAAATGTACAATACACAAGCGGCTTTACAAATACGCAAACATCAGCCTACGATACGGTTACGCAGCAACAGGGCGTATGCCGTGATTTTGCCCATTTAGGCATTGCCTTATGCAGAGCGCTTACCATACCTGCAAGGTATTTTACCGGCTATGCCTATAAGTTAAAGCCGGCAGACTTTCATGCCTGCTTTGAAGCCTATCTTGGTAATGAGTGGATCTTGTTTGATGCTACCGGACTGGTACCACTTAACGGTTTGATCAAGATAGCATCAGGTCGGGATGCAGCCGACACAGCAATAGCAAACATTTTTGGAAACGTTACTTTCACATCCATGCTGGTAAGCTGTGAACTTGCCGAAGATGACTTCACCCCTTTTTACTACGAGCCATCACAGCTAAAGGGACTTTCTTATTTATAAATTACAGATTATTTAGCGACCAGGTCAATGACTTCTGACTAAATTAGACGTCGCGGGCAGATTCGAACTGCCGTGTGGGGTTTTGCAGACTCCAGCCTATCCTCTCGGTCACGCGACTTTATAAAAAACTATTTAATCACTTATCAGAGGACCGGAGGGGCGGGATAACCTATCTTTCTCCGTAAACGGAGCAGGAGTTAGCACCTTGTGTTGAGTCTATAGTCTTGAGTATGTAGTCGTAAGTCGTGATTAAAGTTGCGGCTTTAATTTTTTTTGACTCCGGACTCATGACTTTAGACTTTGCTCTAAATACAGGTTGCTAAGACTTCACAGGGCCTTTTCCCTCAGTCTTTCTGGATAAGCGAAAATAAAGAACGATTTGTTGATGCAAACATACACATTAATTCTATAATTACTATAGATATTATAGAATTAATTTAATTTTATTAAAAACGCCTGTAAATCAATACATTATTTTTAGCACAAAGAGTTACAAGCCTGTTTAATTTAAGTATTTATTTACTAAACCAGTAGCCTAAAAAAATGTTATTTTTATAGCACACAATTGCTGTATGATAATGAAGAAGCTACTATTTATTTTTTGCCTGTTAACCATTTCGGCAAGTTTTACCTTTGCCGATACAATTGCTATAAACCATTTTGTAATTAAGGAAAATCCTTTTGCAAAAAGTGAGGTTGCCGTGGTAGCAACAGATACAGCAAACGTGATCCAGGAAAACGTGAACGGCGTATTTACCTTTACCATGAATGGTTTTGAAGAACAGCTTACCTTTGATAAAGGCACAGCCTTTTACAGGCACAAAATTGATAAGTCGACTTTTTTATATGCCAGGCATCAGAATGATAAAGGCACACACAGCATCCTTTATTATATTTATAAGCATGATGATAAGCTAAGCCCGCTGCATATTAGCTGGGTATTGTTACTGGCTATCCCATGCGGACTTATTTTACTGGCTTACATGTTTAAAAGGTTCATTATTATAGCCATCATCATATTTTGTATCTTCATGTACTTTAATTACCATAACAACCTGAGCATCCCTACATTTTTCCAAAGTATAATTGACGGGTTGAAGGGAATCTTTTAGGGTCTGCTGAAAACAAACCCTATCATCAGCTGTATTATCAATAGCAACCCAACTAAAGATGATCAACCCATTGCAGCTTAGCCTTATTAAGGATGATGGCACAAAGAGAAACGTTATTATTGAACCCGTTTTAGAAAAAGGCGATAAAGGACTGCGTAATACCGGAACTTACAGGATTTACAAAGATGCAGTTGGCGATGAATCGGCATTGTTTACCGAACCGCTTGAAACAACTACGCCTAATAACCTCCTGCCTGATTATCAGAACCCTGATTATTTAGGACAAATAGAATTTGATACCCAATCAAACTGGACTTATACCGGCGACCTGCTAAGCGTGGAGGAACAAAAGGAGGCGGCTGTGTATATTCTTAAATATTAAATATTTCCGGAGGGGCGTCATTGGTTACTTGCATGATGCAGACCTGCAATCGCATCTGGCGGCCCGGTGCATGTTAACCTATTTTAGTTAATGGATATTTTATAGGTACATCTTCATATCCGCACATTCGCATATCTTCTCATCCCAGCTACTTCCTGCTGTAAAACACCGGCAATTTACGCTGTATAGCAGTTTTTATAACTTTTGGATTCCGCCTTGCCACCGCCTGTCCGTTCCTAGCGCCGGCCAGCCCGTTGCCCGCCACAGTAGTTACCACACCCGCCGGAGTTATTTTACGGATCAGGTTATTGTTTGAATCTGCCACATACACATTCCCTGCGGCATCAACCGCCAGTCCTGCCGGGCCATCAAACGAGGCCGTTGTCCCAGTACCGTCAACTGCTCCGGCCTTGCCGCTTCCTGCAAGAGTGCTGACTATTCCATCCGGCGTTATCTTGCGGACCAGATCATTTATACCATCAGCTACGTAAACATTATTTGCAGCATCAACAGCTACGCTATTGGGGAAATAAAAAGAGGCTGAGCTGCCCGCACCGTTAGTGGCACCAGTTGCGCCGCTGCCTGCAAACGTGCTTATTACCCCAGCCGCACTTACTTTTAATATGTTGTTATTGATATAATTGGCAACAAAAACACTTCCGGATGCATCAACTGCCACACCAGTAGGATTGCTGAATATATTTGTCTCTCCAACATCGGTGCCGTTACTGGCAAAGGTGCTAACCGTTCCGCTGGTTGCAACTTTGCGGATCAGGTTATTCCCGGCATCAGCCACATATACATTGCCTGCTGCATCAAGCGCAATACCTTCCGGGTGAAAAAACGATGCGGTAGAGTCTGCTCCATCAGCATAGCCTGTGCTATCGCTCCCGGCCAGAGTGCTTACTATACCTGCTGAGGTGATTTTTCGGATCCGGTCATTACCCGCATCGCCAACATAGACATTGCCCACAGCATCAACAGCTATGCCCGTTGGCTGGTTAAATGATGCCAAAAGGCCGGGGGCATTTATCAGGCCTTGCGTTCCGTTGCCGGCGAGAGTGCTTACCAACCCTGTGGGGCTTATCTTGCGGATAAGGTTATTACCATAGTCGGCCACATAAATATTCCCTGCCGCATCAACAGCTACACCTGCCGGGCTGTAAAACGACGGTAAGGTATCCTGAGCAGTTGTGCCTCCATGACCTGTAGTATCAATAACAGTTGTTGTAGTATCACGCGTTACCTGGTTAGGTATAAGTTCACGCTTACAGGCAGCCATAAAAAGGGCTACCAACACTATGCAAATAACTTTAAAAAGCAGGTTAGGGTATTTGTTTTTCATTGTTATAAATGTAGAAATTAATTAGCGATATATTGAATTAGTGGATTAGTGATTGAAGAAGTTTTGATTTCATAATTCAACCGTGTAGATAGTTACTTTTGAATTGCCCGATTTTAATTAACAATCCACCAATGAAATATAAAACGACCATTAAAACTGTGCGCTTTTGATTTACTATTAAACAGTTTCAAACAAAAACTAACAAACTGATGTTCAAGTATTTATTCAGACATAATAATTATAGTAACAAAAATGTTATATTTAGTTTTTAGCTGATACTTACAATGAAAGAAGATACGCTTAAGCTAACCCGCCTTCACGCAATAGTTACTGCAATAAAAGATCTTTCTGTTAATATAGAAAATATGAAAAGAGAACGGGAATTACTTGTTGATGAATTTAAAAGAATACAGGATGAAGGTAAAGAGCTAAAAGAAGCATAATACCGGGCTTCCGTTCATCCTCTCAGTCAACTCCTGAAATCCAGCTTTCTTTTAAACATTTCCTACTTTTTAATCGTTGTGCAATTTCATCCGTTAAATTCCAGGATCTCAAAAATTTTGAAGCACCTATTCTCACTTCTGAACGCTGATTTATAGCGCTGCTTCCTTTTTTATCATGGCACCTCAATTCGCTATCTGCGCTTCAATTTAAAATAAGTTTCATTTTTATCGACACATAAAACCTGTTTATCGGCACATTGCCAAACACGGATACTTTCTAAGTATTTATGCCGTTGGTTTTTAAAACACAAGAACAATGTCGGATCTATCTTAATTATTTTATACCAATGATCATACAACTATGCGGATTATCAGGTGCAGGCAAATCAACCATAACTAACGCGGTAAAAAGCCGTCTTCAGGCAAACGGCTACCAAACCGAAGTAATTGACGGCGATGCGTACAGGATGGCGCTGTGCAAGGACCTTGGCTTTTCAATGGAAGACCGGCACGAGAACATTCGTCGGCTGGCCTTTGTTGCCGGGCGGCTGTCATCGCATGGCATTATTGTTTTAATAAGCGCTATAAATCCATACGAGGAGATAAGGCTTGAAGTAGCCAAAACCTACAAGAATGTAAAAACAGTTTTTGTTGACTGCAATGTTGATGTGCTGCTACGGCGCGATACAAAAGGGCTTTACGCCAGGGCGCTGCTGCCGGATTGGCATCCGGAAAAAATTTCAAACTTAACAGGCATAAATGATAGGTTTGATGCACCTCAAAAACCCGATCTCCATATTAACACCGGCACCAGCTCTGTTAAAGAGTGTACCGATAAGCTTTTTGATTTTGTAACATCCAACTGGGATACCATTTCATCGCAATATGACTGAACATGCATCAAAAGTATTAATTATTGCCGGCATGCACCGTTCCGGTACATCAGTGGTAAGCAACTGGCTGCACAAATGCAGCCTGAACATTGGAGATAACCTTTTAGGTGCTGACATTGGCAATCCTGAAGGGCATTTTGAGGATGTTGATTTTTATCGTTTCCATGAGGATGTACTCCAGGATAATCACCTGAGTAAATTCGGTTACGTTAATCGCCCCATTCAGAGGCTTAGCTATTGCCAGGAGGAAAAGCTAAAGGCTATTACGAACTTTAAAAGCAAGATCTACAGCCAGTGGGGATGGAAAGAACCTCGCACCTGTTTATTTTTAACACATTACCGCAGGCTGATCCCCGATGCTTATTATTTAATTGTGCTGCGCGACCATATTTCGACCGTGAATTCCTTAATAGTACGGGATTTTAAATATGTTGATGCCAAATACATGAATCGCAACTGGTTTTCAAGGCTGATCTGGAAAAGCTTAAGACGCGAACGCAGAAGGAAGAAGTTGTATAAGGATCTTGCAGCTTATTACCTGAATGTGTGGATCACTTATGCCCGCGAACTGTTAAATCACCTGGAAGTTTTACAGGACGGAAAATTTATGGTTGTTGATTATAACTTATTGAACTGCAGCGATAAAGAAACGTTTTCAATCCTGACAAATCAGTGGAAATTTTCATTGCAGTACTTTGATTTCAAGAAGGTATTTAAGGAGAAATTTATTAGTAAGGTAGTTGATATTGATGACTTTATTATTGATACGTCCCTGCTAAAAACAGCCAGGGATTTAGAAAACGAGCTAAAGGAATATGTATAAGGAAATAATAAAAGCTGATGAAGTTATAATAGTGATTCCTGTTTATCGGGATTACCTGTCTGCCTATGAACGGATCTCCTTGCAGCAAGGTATAAGCATCCTTGCCAAATACAAGATAGTTGTAATAAAGCCCCGGTCATTAAACTTAACAGTTTTTAATGATTACCCCTTTATTGAATACCTATCCTTTAATGATAATTGTTTTTTGGATGTTGATTCATATAGCCAGTTGCTTATGTCGCCAAAGTTTTACCAGGAGTTTTTGAGCTATAAGTATATGCTGATCTATCAATTGGATGCTTTTGTTTTTAAGGATGAACTGCTGGATTGGTGCAATTTGGGTTACGATTACGTGGGAGCGCCATGGCTTAAGAATAATGAGTATACTGATGTGTTCCATTACCTGAAATCAAGGATCCTCATCTTCTTAAGCATCCGGTATAACAAAAAGGTGCAGGGTACAGAAGAGCCATCATTGCGGCAATATGAAAACCAGGTAGGTAACGGGGGTTTTTCATTACGCCGGATAGCTAAGTTTTACCAGCTGGCCAATCAATATACCGATCCGTTTAACTGTAACCATTTAGGCCTTGATAACTGGCTCCCCGAGGATGCATTTTGGGCGATAAGTATCAACAGGTTAAAAACCAACTTAAAGATCCCGGGGTATAAGCAGGCTGTCCGCTTTTCTTTTGAGAACGCTTTAGAGCGGGCATTTTCATTAACCAATAACAGGCTTCCATTTGGCTGCCATGCCTGGGATGAGCATACCGATTTCTGGCGCGGGGTATTTGCTGAACAGGGATATAGTATTTAAGAGAACTTGTTTTCTTAATTAACTAAACTAATAAACCAACCAATGACTTAATGATGAATAACCTAATACTTAGAAAGGCATCCCAATTCCAAAATTCAGCTGCATAAAGTTATAGGTATCGCCGCTGTTGGTAGCTTTGTAATTGGCTTTAAACGCACCTGATTTAAAGAGTTCGTCAAAGTGATTAACCAGCACCCAGGTGTCGGAACCTGTAAACTGGGGGTCTTTAAACTTAAATGCGGCATCAAGCCTGAACACGAAGAAAGCCAGGTCGAACCGCAAGCCGGTGCCAAAACCTATAGCGGTTGATTGCAAAATATTATCAAATCTAAACTCTGAATTGGGCTGATCGGGTTGCTTGTGCAGGCGCCAAACGTTGCCGGCATCAACAAATACAGCACCCTTTAATTTCGCGCCAAAAAAGTTATCGGCCAGTTTATAGCGATACTCTGCGTTGGCAATTATCTTTATTTCGCCAAACTGATCGAGGTATTTCAAACGGGTGCGCAAGGTATCAGCACTTAATCCTGTCCCGTAAAAGGTGGCACGGTTAAACTGCCCGGGCCCAAGGGTACGCGGCAACCAGGCGCGCATATCATTAGCGCTACCCGTATAAAATTCCTTTTCGAAGATCCAGTTTGCATCATTACTGTTACCATACGGAATGCCGATGCCTGGGTTCAGGCGAAATATTAACTGCCGCTCACCACCAAGGCTTTTATAAATGCGAAGGTCGATCTCGGTTTTTACATATTGGGCAAATGGGTAACCCAGTATCGTTTTTCTGTTGGCCGTGTCCCTTTTTGAATTAATTACTTTGCTGAGCAGGCTTAGGGTATTGCCGCCAACATCAAGGCTGCCCCTAAAATAAGTGAAGTTTTTGTAGGAGTTTAACTCAATGGCATTATACTGAAATGTATATTGGCTACCGGCACTAAATATGGTGCGCCCTATAAGCGTGCTGTAAGCATACAAATTATTTTTCAAAAGCAGCGCCTGCGCAGCAGGGTCAATGGTACCTTTTGAAAACTCAATATCAATAGGTGTAAAAGTGTGCAGCTTGCGACCGGTCTCAAAAAAATCGTAAGTTATGGAGTTAATAAAACTCTCGCGAGATACCAGTCCTTTTTGATAAAACAGCTGGTAGTTGGTTGAAAATGTAGTATGCGGCACCCCGTATTTACCCGGCAAAGGAAAGTCAAATGGCGCAATTATACGTGGATAAATAAGGTTTGCACCCAGGCGCAGGTCCTGGTTTTGAATGGCCGCATGGTTAATGTTGTTATTGCTGTTATCAAACAAGATGCTCCAGTTTGTTTTAATTTGCAGTATGGCCGCATTTTTAAACAGGTTACGGTCGGTAAACGTATTGCCCAGGTTATAGCCAAAACGGCCGCCGGCAAAAAGAAACTCCCCCTCCACCCTGTCACTAAAGTGTTTAAGCGGGGTAATATCTATCTGTGTGTTGAGGCGATTGGTGCTATCAGGCAGCTTGGTATAAGTTGGGTTGGGCACATTACGAAACACGTTTAGCTCTGATAAACGCGATGTGGTTAACGTTTGCTGATCAATATTATAGATCTGCCCTTTTTTCTGAAAAATATAATCCGTTACCGAATGAGGCTTAAACTTTCCCGAAAAATCAACATATCTGAATTGGGAATCTACCTGGACGGTATCGGCTTTGCCGGTTGTACGGCCATTGCTTTTGGCAACTGTTACCAGGGTGTTGTTAATAGTGTATATGGGGTGCGACGTTTTGTCGGCAGGGTTATCAATTATCATTTTAACATCAACCACACTGCTTTTAAAAGTAGTGTCGTTCTCGAAATTTATATACTGGCGGTAGAAATCGTAATAGCCGTTGCGTTTCATTATCAGGTAAAACTCGTCCCTGTCAAACGCCAGGCTATCCATATCAAACCTGCCGCCGGGCTGCACATGCGAAAAGCGGGGACGGTTAACGCGGTAAAGGTCCTGCACCTTTTTATCAGCTATGCTATCCTGGATCTTTCTTATCCGGAACAGGGGGCCTTCTACGGCAGAAAACACCAGTGTGGCTTTTTTCTTTTTTATAATAATGGTATCTGCAACTTTGGCTTTTAAATAACCCTTGTTTTGTAAAAAACGCTCGATTTGTAACCGGGAAAATTCGACCAGGTTACTGTCAAGTATGGCGGGAGGTTCGCCAATATCGCGCTTGCCATTTTTGCTGAACATGTAATAAAACTGCAGGTTTATAACATTATTAGGTTGTTGCTCTTTATCAACATACAAAACAGCGGCCTCTGCAAAATCGGGATTACTAACACCTTTTATGGTAATTTTGCGCACCAGCGACTCATTGCCCTTTAGTCGGCGCGTTAAACTGCACCCGCTCCCTATAAAGAGCAGCAAAATACTTAATATTGCAAAGCGGTAACCATTAGGTTTAATATATGCTTTCAAAGTCTCAAATCAGTTTACTAAAATCCTTACAAAATAAAAAAGAGCGCAAAGAGCACGGCCTTTTTTTAGTGGAAGGATACAAATCGGTTATTGAATTTATTAATTCCCCTTACAAAATTGAAGCTATTTATTATACGGCTCCGTTCGACCCAAAAGTGCTCAATTTATCCCAAAAAATAAACTTATATAATATTTCTGTTACAGATATTGAAAAAATAAGCAGTTTAAAAACCCCGCAGCTGGTTATTGCCCTTATTAAAATACCTGTGCATCCACCGCTAAATAACCAAAAGCTTAAACAAAAGTTCTCATTAGTTTTAGACGGCATCCAGGATCCCGGAAATATGGGCACCATTATTCGCACTGCGGACTGGTTTGGCATTGATAATATTATCTGTTCAGACGATACCGTTGATGTTTACAACCCCAAAGTGGTGCAGGCCAGCATGGGTTCGCTATCCCGGGTGAATGTTCACTACGTAAATATAAGCGAGGTTTTACCACAGATAGGCTTGCCTGTTTTTGGGGCCATGCTTGATGGAGAAAACATTTATAATACTCAATTTGGCGCTGAAGGATTGATAGTTATGGGCAATGAGGGCAACGGTTTACGGCCCGAAGTTGAGCGTTTAATTAGCAAAGCGGTAACCATACCGAGACTGGGAAAAGCCGAATCATTAAACGTTGGCATAGCTACCGCATTATTTTGTGCAGAAATAAGCAGAAATAAACTTGGCAGCCAATAAATAATTGCTATTTTTGCAACCTTGAAATTTTGGTCGGGTGGCCGAGTGGCTAGGCAGAGGTCTGCAAAACCTTTTACAGCGGTTCGAATCCGCTCCCGACCTCAGAAGAATTTAAAAACATTAAAATAATACCATCATGGGCGTTACTCGTTTAAAAAGAAAAGATAGAAAAAACAAAACTACTTCACGTTTAGAAGTACAATTTTTAAAGCTGGCTACAAACCTTGAACCAGGAAGCCGCAGCGCTGAGAAAAAAGACAGCCAGATAGCAAAAAACAATGCAGCTTTATTGATTGCAGCAGGTAAATAATTTACCCTGTTTAAAACACGAAGTTTAAGACGTGAAGCATCGCGTCTCTACGAATGATATTTAAGATCCTGTTGGTTTGTACCGATGGGATTTTTTTATTGGGGAGAATTTTTTGAACCATGATTTTTAGGATTTAAGGATCACCATGATGCAAGGCCTCCGGCAATAAAGAATCTAGAAATCCTTTAATCAGGCAAATCATGGTTCAAACAATTAGGCAGATATTATCCTCTTATTTATCCTCCCTATCAATGCCGGCCCTTCATAAATAAACCCGGTGTACAACTGTACCAATGCTGCGCCGGCATTCAATTTTTCAAGGGCATCATCCGCGGAATGAATGCCCCCTACCCCTATTATCGGGAATGCGCCGTTTGACTTTTTATGTAAATAACTGATCACTTCCGTTGAACGTTTGGTTAATGGCACACCGCTCAAGCCGCCGGTTTCATTTTTCAATTCATCTTTTGAGACTAACCCTTCCCGGCTGATGGTGGTGTTGGTGGCTATGATACCTGCAATGCCGGTTTGCTGCACTATTTCAACAATATCATCCAACTGCTCGTTCGTAAGGTCGGGGGCTATTTTTAACAGGATGGGGCGGCTGATGCCATTTTTAGAATTACGTTTTTGCAGGGTGTTTAAGAGTTCCATCAGCGGCTCTTTCTCTTGCAGGGCACGTAAGCCGGGCGTATTTGGCGAGCTTACATTCACCACAAAATAATCAACCACATCAAACAGGCGGTCGAAACATTTGATATAATCACTAACAGCATCCTCGTTAGGTGTGACCTTATTTTTGCCGATGTTTCCCCCTATGATCAATCCCTTTTGCCCGGCTTTGGTTTTGCGGAAGGCAGCTAAGCGTTCGGCAACCACATCAACGCCGAGGTTATTGAAACCCATACGGTTTATCAATGCGCTGTCGCCTGGCAACCTGAACATGCGTGGCTTTGGGTTACCTGGCTGAGGTAATGGTGTTACGGTACCCACTTCAACAAAGCCGAAGCCCAGGTTAGCCATTTCGCCCATCAGTTCGCCGTTCTTATCAAAACCGGCAGCAAGGCCAACCGGGTTTGTGAATTTAAGGCCAAATACTTCCCGCTCCAACTTGGGGCTTTTAACATTCCAGATAGCCCTGCTCGTTGCAGCCCCACCCGGGAAACGGTTTAAGCGCTTTAAATTGGCCGTTACAAAGTAGTGGATCTTTTCAGGATCGAACTTAAAAAGAATGGGTTTCAGCAGAAAATACATGAGTGCGAAGGTAAGATTTTTGGGGGAAGTCGGGAAGTCCGAAAGTCAGGAAAGTCGGTAAAGTCCGGGAGATAGCTGCACGCTGTTCCGCGGAACGGTGTGTACAAGGGAAACAAGCGGAACGGATGGAACAGGCGGAACAGGTGGAACAGGTGGAACAAATCTCCTCCAATCTTTCGGACTTTACTGACTTCCCGACTTTCGGACTCCACATGTAACATATCGCACACATTTCCCCAAATATTAATTGATTATCTATATTAGCAATAAATGTTGATGCTTCCAGCCATGAACTATGAACCATCAACAATGAACTGCTTATGAACCATCAACAATGAACTTCTTTCTATGAACCAAAGAACGAACTCCCGCCGAAGTTTTATAAAAACCGCCTCCGTTGGCACCCTTGCGTCAATGGCGTTATCATTACCGCAAATTGTATCTGCAACAGTTGCCGAAAACGGTATTAAAAAAGTGAGAATTGATAAAAATGACATTATCCTTTTCCAGGGCGATTCCATTACCGACTGGGGGCGTGACCACACTAAAACTACTCCGAATAATACCAGCAGTCTTGGAACGGGCTATGTACTGTTAGCCTCAGGTCAACTGCTGATAAAATATCCCGGGAATAACCTGCAGATCTATAACAAAGGCATCAGCGGCAATAAAGTTTACCAGCTGGCCGAACGCTGGGATGCCGATGCACTAAATCTAAATCCCAACATATTAAGCATTCATATTGGCGTTAATGATTTTTGGCACACCATATCAAACGGCTATAAAGGCACCATTGAAACCTATATTACGGACTACCATACCCTGCTTGATCGCACAAAAAAAGCACTGCCAAATGTAAAACTCGTAATCTGTGAGCCTTTTGCCGTAAAAGGCGTTAAAGCTGTTGACGACAGGTGGTACCCAACGTTTGACCTGTTCCGTAAAGCTGCAAAGGACATAGCTAATGAATACAACGCAGCCTTTGTACCCTACCAGGCCGCCTTTGATAAAGCACTTGAGCTTGCCCCCGGCAACTACTGGACGCTGGATGGCGTACACCCAAGTATTGCGGGTGAGGCGCTAATGGCAAAGACGTGGATGGAGATAGTTAATTAGAGATTAGAGACCAGAGATTAGGGTTGAAAATTTAGAATATGATGGACTTTAGGGCAGATAATTGCTTAAATTATCTATTTTGTCTTGAACTTTTACGACTTTACGACAAAAAACCTAACCTCTAACCTCTAATCTCTAGCCTCTAATCCTTATCTTTGCGCGGAAATGATAGCTATAAATAACCTTACGTTCGAGATTGGTGCGCGCGCCTTGTATGATGAAGCTAACTGGCATATAAAACCGGGAGAAAAAATTGGCCTGATCGGCGCTAATGGGACAGGGAAAACTACACTTCTGAAAATTATTGTAGGCGATTATAAACCTACTTCAGGTACCATATCAATGGCTAAGGACCTTACTTTGGGTTATCTTAACCAGGACTTGTTATCCTACTCATCTGATAAAAACATACTGCATGTGGCAATGGAGGCTTTTGAACGCCAGAACCAGCTGCATGATGAAATTGAAAAGATCCTTCAAAAGCTTGAAACTGATTACAGCGAAGACCTGCTGCACAAACTAAGCGATAAACAGCATGAGTTTGAAGCGCTGGATGGCTATAATATTGAATACAAAGCCCACGAAATTTTAGCCGGTTTAGGTTTTAGCGAAGCGGATACACACCGCAAGTTAAGCACGTTTTCGGGCGGATGGCGCATGCGGGTTATGCTGGCCAAGATCCTGTTACAGGCTCCTGATATCCTTTTACTGGATGAGCCTACCAACCACTTGGACTTACCTTCAATTGTGTGGCTGGAAGACTACCTGAAAGCTTTTGACGGCGCCATTGTAATTGTATCGCACGATAGGTGGTTTTTGGACAAGGTAATTAACCGTACGGTTGAATCGCGCAAAGGCAAGCTTACCGTTTACTCGGGTAACTACACTTTCTACCTGGAAGAAAAAGCACAACGCGAAGAAATTCAGCGCGGTGAGTTTAAAAACCAGCAATCAAAAATAAAACAGGAAGAACGCTTGATCGAGCGCTTCCGTGCTAAAGCATCAAAGGCAAAAATGGCACAATCGCGCATCAAGATGCTTGATAAAATGGAGCGCGTTGATGATGTGGATGATGATAACCCATCGGTAAATTTCGCCTTCCGATTTTCTAAGCAATCAGGCAGGCATGTGGTTACGATTGATAATGTCACCAAAAAATACCCGGCTATCGATATTTTAAGCGGCGCCGAAGCTGTTATTGAAAAAGGCGATAAAATCGCATTGATTGGCGCCAATGGTAAAGGTAAATCAACCCTGCTGCGGATCATTGCCGGGGCCGATCATGATTATACCGGCAAAGCCGAAACCGGTCATAATGTTTCACAAACGTTTTTTGCACAGCACCAGTTGGAGGCATTGCATTTGGAGAACACTGCTTTGCAGGAGTTGCAATCATTTGCACCAAAGCATACTGAAACTGAGCTGCGTACCATATTAGGCTCGTTCCTGTTCACCGGTGATGATGTATTTAAAAAGATCAAGGTATTATCAGGAGGTGAAAAATCACGTGTGGCTTTGGCTAAGGCCTTAACTGCAGATGCTAACTTCCTTGTACTGGATGAGCCTACCAACCACCTTGATATTGCATCGGTAAATATATTGATCCAGGCATTGCAGCAATTTGAAGGTACTTTCATAGTCGTATCGCACGACAGGTATTTCCTTGACAATATAGCCAACAAGATCTGGTTTATTGAAGATCAGCAGATTAAACAATACCCGGGCACTTACGCCGAGTTTGATGTATGGTTTGCCAAACGCAAGCTGGAACCCAAAACAGCCATCCCTGCTCCTCAGCCTAAAAAAGAAGAGAAAAAAGAAGCTGCACCGGTTAAACAGCAACCAACTGAAAATAAACACCAGCAACTAAAAAAGTTAAACCAGGATTTGGGCAAAATGGAAGAGCAGATCTCTGCACTTGAAGTAACCATAAAACAACTGGAAGCACAATTAGCCGACGAAAAGCTATACAATGATGTAGCAAAGATGAAAGAGATCAACATCAACTACGATAAAAAGAAAATGGAGTTGGGCCACATCCAACTACAGTGGGAAGCGTTAGCAGAGCAGATAATGGAGCTGGAAGCGTAATTTGATTTCGGAATTATAAAACTTGTCATTGCGAGGAACGAAGCAATCGCATGCTATACAGAGCGACCAAAAAGGTGTAGAACTTGCATTGGCGGTTGTGTACTGCGTGCGGTTGCCGCGCTGCGCTCGCAATGACATGATGTATTAATAAACCATGATATATTAACAAACATTATGAGTAAGAAATACGAATGGTTTAAAAGCGTTGTCCTTATCCTGATCTTATTACAATCAATAACCACCTTCGCCCAACCCTACACCGACAGCGTTTACCGCCACGAGATAAAAAGCGTTGAGTTTTACAACTCTGCAAAAAAGGCCTCCTTTCCACTCATTACGCTAAACACGGGCGAAACGGTAACCCTGGGCTTTGATAACTTGCTGGGTGGAACGCTTAACTACCATTACACCATTGAACATTGTGATGCCGATTGGAACTCATCAAACATTTCAACTGCCGAATATTTAAAAAACTATGCTGATGACCGGATCCTGAACTACAGCTATTCCATTGCTACGGTACAAAAATACACCCATTACGAGCTTAAGCTGCCCAACGAGAACATCGCTCCAAAAATACCCGGGAATTATATTTTAAAGGTTTATGAGGACAGCGACCCTACCAAACTGGTATTAACCCGCAAGCTTTATGTGGTTAGTCCGAAGATCAATATCGCCGCCGAAATAGTTCCATCAAGCGATAACGCAACCAGGCAAACCAATCAAAAGATAAATTTTACACTTGAATATGGCGCCCTGCGGGTGCAAAACCCAAACAGGGACGTGCGCACACTGGTAATGCAGAATAACCGCAGCGAAACAGGGATAATGAATAATCAGCCTACTTATATCCGTGGTACACAGCTCGTTTACAGCGATATAACTATCAATGATTTCCAGGCGGGTAACGAGTTCAGGCATTTCGATACCCGTACGCTAAAGCTAAATTCCCAAAATATCCTGCACATCTACAGGGATACAGCCAATACGGTAATGATGTTAACTGACCCTGACAGGAATAAAGCCAACTACACGCTGGAATATGATCTTAACGGCAGCTATTACATCCTTAACCAGGATGGTACCGATCCGCGGATTGACGCCGATTACGCGCATATGATCTTCAGCCTTTCAACATCAAGGCCGCCGAACACAGGCAGCGTTTATATAGTTGGCAGGTTTAATGATTATAAGCTGGATGAACATAGTAAAATGACCTTTGACGAATCGGGCAATAAGTATTTTAACAGTACTTTTCTAAAACAAGGGGTATATGATTACACTTATGTTTGGGTTGATAAAGCCGGCAAGCCCGATATTAATGCTTTGGAGGGCAGCTATTTCGAAACCGAAAATGATTATCAGCTCCTGGTTTATTACCGCCCCTCAGGCGCCCGCTGGGAAGAACTGGTTGGCTATAAGTTATTAAATTCCTCAAAGAAGTAACAAAACATGGCATTTCTGTAAAATTTGGAAAGTTTGTAAAAACTTTTAGCCTAGTTATTTGATTATATTTAAGGAACTAAAGTAAGCTCACATTTGAAAAATTTATACCATTGGAACGATTTGGACGAATAGCCCTAAAAACCATACTCTGGATAATTGCAAGTGTCATTTTCCTGGTACTATTGATCATAATTCTAATACAGGTTCCTGCTGTTCAAAACTTCGTTAAAGATAAAGCCGTTTCTTTTATCCAGGATAAAATTCATACGCCTGTAAAAATAGGGCACATCAGCCTTGGCCTGCCCAAGCTTATTGTGCTGGAGGATGTTTATTTTGAAGATCAGCACAAAGACACACTAATAGCCGGCGAAAAACTTAAGGTTGATATCAGCCTGTTTAAGCTGCTGGATAATAAGGTTGAGATAAACGAAATTAACCTGCAGGGCATTACCACCAACATCAGCCGGGGCGCCGACAGTGCTTTCAACTTCGATTATATTACCAAAGCTTTTGCAGGTGAGCAGAAAAAAGAGGTAAAACCAACGGATACAGCATCCACCATGAAATTTTCGATCGATAAGATCATCCTCGATAAGATCAACGTTTCCTATAAAGATAAGATCAGCGGTAATGACGTAAAATTCATTCTGGGTCATTTTGATACCCGGATTACGGATTTTGATCTGGATAAGATGAAGTTCACCATCCCAAAGATCAACCTGTCGGATGTGGATGCCCGGATCATACAATCACCCATAACTTCAGAGGGCACCAAGGTGGTACCGGTTGATACCACCACCACCCCTATCAACATGACGCTTGACCTGGGCACCATAGATGTATCGAAAGTAAAGGTTGATTACCGCAGCAAAGACATGAGCAGTATGGTTAACCTGGGTAAGTTTTTGGTGGAGATGGATAAGATCGACCTTAAAAATCAGATCGTAGGTATAAAAAACATCGAGCTAAACGATACCAAAGCAGGCATAGTATTCGCCAAGCCCCAATCAGTTAAGAAAACCGTTGTTAAAGCGATTAAGAAATTAGATACTTTGGTAGCATCGCCCAAAAGCGCCAAAGGGTGGAGGGCTAACCTTGGAAAAGTAAGCTTCACAAATGATAACATCCGGTTTGATAACGATGCACAGGCGCCAATAGCCAAAGGGCTTGATTTTGCCCACATGAACATCACAAGCCTGAATGCCAATGCGGAGAATATTGCTTACAGCACAGATACCATAAAAGGAAAGATCAATTCATTTACCTTCGCCGAAAAAAGCGGGCTCATCATCCAAAAATTCCACACCTCATTTTTATACGGGCCCAAAAGCGCTTATTTGAACGACCTGCTGGTTGAAACACCGCAAACGGTGCTGCAAAAGCAATTGCAGGCTGGTTACCCTTCTATCGAATCGCTTACCAAAGACCCGGGACAGCTGTATATTAACGCCAATTTAGATGGAAGCAAACTAAGCTTAAAAGATGTTTTAT
>Ga0193702_1000095_pt1 | contig 36738 bp, 34 predicted proteins | sample U3a1metaG_FD_143060 | JGI IMG/M metagenome (GOLD analysis project Ga0193702, IMG submission 143060) | Soil microbial communities from a riparian zone of the East river system, Colorado, United States - U3a1 | ecosystem: Environmental > Terrestrial > Soil > Riparian zone | place: USA: East River... | reverse complement strand
CTGGAGCTTTGGAAAACCAAAACCATGCCGGGCTTAACTACCGCCGCGCATAAAACCATCTGGAGGCCACCCGCAGGTACTGCCTATTCAAAGGAGTTATGGGCACCCGAGCTTCACTTTTTGCAAGGCAAATGGTATATGTATTTTGCTGCAGATGATGGCAAAAATGCCAACCACCGTATATACGTAGTTGAAAACTCGTCGCCCGACCCAACGGAAGGCGAATGGGTATTTAAAGGAAAAGTAGGCGATGCTTCGGATAAATGGGCGATAGATGTATCCGTTTTCGAAAATAAAGGGCAATTATACATGCTTTGGGCCGGATGGGAAGGTGACGGGAACGGCCAGCAAAACATCTATATCGCTAAAATGGAGAACCCCTACACCATAAAAGGCGAACGGGTTAAGGTATCAAGCCCCGAATTTGACTGGGAAAAACACGGCGACCTGCATGATGCAAATAATCCGCCCCATGTGAATGTTAACGAGGGCCCCGAAATATTGCAGCATGACGGTAAGCTGTTCCTGGTTTATTCGGCCAGTGGTTGCTGGACAGATTATTATGCTTTGGGAATGCTTACCGCAAAGGCTTCTGCCAACCTGATGGACCCCAAATCGTGGAAAAAATCACCGACACCTGTGTTTCAGGGGAGTGAGGAGAATAGCGTTTATGCTCCGGGGCATAACAGCTTTTTCAAATCGCCCGATGGCAAGGAGGACTGGATCATTTATCACGCCAATCCAAAACCAAACTGCGGTTGCGGCGGGCAACGTTCGCCACGCATACAAAAGTTTACCTGGAAAAAGGATGGCTCACCAGATTTTGGCATACCAGTTAAGGCCGGTATTGCCTTAACATCCCCGGCAGGATAGGAGAAACTCATTGATAAACAAATAAGGCCCGCAATATGCGGGCCTTATTTGTTTATATTGTTTTATATATTTCTTACTTAAAATCCTCGGCGCTAACGCCGGTATTTAGTTTAATTTCCCCAACATTCATTACCAGGTTTTGATTTTGGCCGCCTGAAGATATGGTCATCGCTTGCTTATACGGGAATAGCACATTGCCTACTTTGCGGTAATCGCTTAGCTCCATGGATTGGGTTACGCTAACATTATCAGTCACCGTAGTATTTTCATTTTTTACCAGCAGTTTGCTCTTTACATCGTAATACTCAACGGATGTTTTGCCCGTTGGGTCGGTAACCATAACCTGGTAGGCATCCGCGCCGTTTACCTTTTGCGTACTTTTCACGGTCAGCTTAAATGCCGGGTTGCTCAAATAATCCAGTTGTTCGGTTAGCGATGTAAAAACTTTTTTCTGCGCTACTTCTTCGGCAGTCATATCTTTTTTAGCGCCGCCCTGCTGCTCATAGCCTTTAGTGCCGTCAAATACCGATTTCATCACTAAATTGTCTCCCATCATCATGGTCATCAGGTCCTTATTGGGCGCTAATTTTTTTTCTTCAACTTTAAGGTTAGCCCCCTGCATAGACATGGTCATAAGCGCCTGGTATGATTTTATCTTGTTCAATTCCTCGGCCCCGCCTATAGCATTGATATAGTTTTTAATGATATCGCTTGCCTTTACATCGGGCACCGCTTGCGAGCTTGCCGTTACCGGGTTAGCAAAAGCATCATACATTTTAATGGTATAGCCGGTTTTCTTAAGTCCATCCAGCATTTGGGATGCGTTGCCTACTACGGTTATACGCGGATCATTGCTAAAATATTTTTTAGCTACACGTAATATATCATCTGCAGTTACCGCGTTTACTTTTTGAAGGTACGTTTTGTAAAAATCGGGCGGCAGGTTATTGATCAGGATATTGCTGGCAAAGGTGGCCATGCGCGCCGGGTCTTCCAGCCCCAAAGCAAACGAACCATTGTAAAGCGCTTTGGCATTAGCCAATTCTTCGGCAGACACCTTTTCGGTACGGATATGCTTGATCTCTTTTATAAATTCAGCAACCGCGCTGTCTGCCTTGGCATTTCTAACCGAGGCCGAGGCCGTAAAGGTAGTTTGAAACCTGCCGGAACCTAAGTTGGAGTAAGCACCGTAGGTAAACCCATGCTTTTCGCGCAGATTCATAAACAACCGGCTCTCTGCACCGCCGCCTAAAATATAATTGGCCAATAGGGCCGGGAAATAATCGGGGCTGTTCTTTTTAAGGTCGACCAGGTTCAATACCTTAATTTCTGATTGAACCGCGTTTGGCACATCAACCAAATCAATTTCGGTCTTAGCGGGGTTAGCCACCATTGGCAATTTTGGCAGAGTTAACAAAGTACCCTTCCATGAGCCTAATACCTTTGTCGCCAACAGCTTAGCATCTGCCGGTTTAATATCGCCAACAAAAGTTAAGTATGACCGGGACGGCGTAATGTATTTGGCATAATAGGTTTTAACATCATGCAAGGTCAGCTTCCTGATGCCATCCTCGGTTTCAAACTCCCCATCAGGGTGATTTTTGCCATAAGTAAGCGCATTGGTAATGCGGCTTGCAATGGCCGGGGCGCTTTTGGCTTCTCCTTCTAAACTGGTTATCTCCTGTGTTTTAAGCTTATCGAATGATTCCTGGGTAAATGCAGGTTGTTTTAAAGCCTGCCCCATCAATGTAAAGGCACTATTAAAATAACGGGTTAATGCAGACGCGCTGCCGCCCGAAGCGCTAAGGCTTACATCGGCACCCATCTTTTCAACAGCCTCATCAAACGCGGCCTTGGGCATGGCTTTGGTGCCTTCGTTCAGCATGCCCCCCATAAGGCCGATAATACCGGCTTTGGGGCCTTCCGTAATGGGCCCGGCATCAATAAGCAGGCTTGCCGATACTTTTGGTAAGCGATGATCTTCAACCACCAGTATAGTAATGCCATTTGGTAATTTATAAGTAACCGGGTCTTTAATACTTAAAACCGGGGCAGGGCCTGCTTTGGGTTGCTTGCTGCGGTCGATAGTTTGTGCCTGTGCATATTGCATTAAAAATGCCCCGGCTATTATCAATATATATTTTTTCATTAAATGATCTTTTAAGTGATAAGTTATTGTGGAGTAGTTTTAGCCTTTGCTTTTGCCGGTAAATAATATAGCACCAGCCGTTGGTTAGGGTTAAGGTATTTACGGGCAGCCTCTCTTATTTCTTCGCGGGTTATTGATTTATCTTCGGCCAGTTCCTCGTTCAAATGGTTAGTGTCTTTATGATAAAATGTATAGCCGTTAGCTAAATTTTCCGCGATGCCCAGCATACGGGTGTTGGCGCTTACAAAGCTATCTTCAAACTGATTTTGCAGCTTCCGGTAATCATCCTCGCTTATCAAGTCGGTTTGCAGTTTTACAATTTCTTCTTCCATATCGGTTAGCAAACCTTTAGGGTTAGCACCACCATTTGGCAAAGCGCCAATTATATAAGTGCCGTAATCTTCCAGCGACAGGTTAAATGCGAAAACCTGTAAGGCCGTCTTTTTCTCATCCACCATCTTTTTATACATCCTTGAGCTTGCTCCGCCTGATAGTATGGACGATATCATCTCCATCACTTTCGAATCCCTGGTATCCCTGCCCGGGATGCGGTAAGCAGAAGCGATTGCGGGTATCTGCACATTAGCATCATAAGCGGTGTCAATTATCTGTTTGGTAAGGGGCTCTTCTTCTATTTTTTTGTAAACAACAGCTGCGCCACGTGGTATTGTGCCAAAATAGGCATCTATCAACTTTTTGGTTTTGGCTACATCAATATCGCCGGCTATGGTTAACACCGCGTTATTGGGCACATAAAATTTCTTGAAAAATTGTTTAAACTCATCCAGCTTTGCCGCGTCAAGGTCCTTCATTGAGCCTATTACACCGTTATGATAAGGGTGTTTGGCAAACAATACCTCGGCTATATCATTGCTGAAATTACCATAAGGGCGGTTATCAAAGCTTTGGCGTTTTTCTTCCTTAACTACTTCGTTCTGCCTTTGTACGCCGATTTCGTTTATTACCGGGTGCATCATCCGCTCGCTTTCCAGCCAAAGGCCGGTTTCCAGTTCATTAGATGGAAAAACTTCGTAATAAAAGGTCCTGTCCTGCGTGGTATTGGCATTATTCTGCCCTCCGTTTGCCGATACGATCTTCATAAACTCGCCTTTCTTAATATTTTCACTACCCTCAAACAATAAGTGCTCAAAAAAATGGGCAAACCCTGTACGGCCTTCAACCTCGTTTTTTGAGCCCACATGGTACATAACCGATACCGCAACAACCGGCGCATGGTGGTCATCGTGAAGAATTACGTGCAGCCCGTTGGGCATGTCGTATTCTGTAAATTCTATTTTTTGCGCGTTCGCCCTTACCCCTATTAAGGCTATGGCTGCCGCCGCGCATAAAAAATGTTTTATTATTTGCATATTCAGTTTAATTTATGGCTAAAATATCAATTTATTCTTAATTGTAACAAAGCTGTTAAGCAAATTTAGCAATAATGTTAACCGCCAACTAATACCATTATAAATTAAGCCCAGAAATGGCTAAAACAAATAATTTACCGAATTGTAACATGCATCCAATATAAACTATGTAGAAAATACCGTAAAAACACCCTATAAAAAAGGGTGTTTTTACGGTATTGCATTTAAAAGTTTAGTTATACTTTAGCAGTCAACAACTAAACCCCATCACAAGAAAAACAACACTGCTCTAACGAGTTTGTAGTTTATGGTTAACACTAAGTTAAGCTCTCAGCTTATGCACAAAGCCCGGCAAATGCCGGGTTTTGTTGTTTAAAAAACTCTTTCCAACCTCTCCAACAATTTCAACCACTATAACCAACCTCCAACTTTTCCAATCAAACCATTATCTTTGACCCAATGCTGATCCATCAATTTTACGATAAGGGCCTGGCCCATGCTTCATACGCTATAATAAGCGCAGGGAAAATGGTGGTTATAGACCCCGCCCGCGACCCACAACCTTACTATGACTTTGCTAATCAGCACGATGCAACCATAGCTGGCGTTATCGAAACACATCCCCATGCCGATTTTGTAAGCTCACACCTGGAGATACACCAAACTACCGGTGCTACAATTTATTGCAGCAAGCTAACCGGTGCCGCATACCCCCATAAAAGTTTTGACGATGGCGATATAATTGAGCTGAATAACATCCAATTAAAAGCCATTAATACCCCCGGCCATTCGCCCGATTCTATTTGTATTTTACTGGTTGATGAGGACGGAAAAGAAAAAGCTTTGTTTACCGGCGACACCCTGTTTGTGGGCGATGTTGGCCGCCCCGACCTGCGCGAAAACGTTGGCAATATAACCGCAAAAAAAGAAGAGCTTGCCCGGCAATTATACCGTTCAACCCGCCAAAAGCTCATGAACCTGCATAAAAACACAACGGTTTACCCTGCGCACGGCCCCGGCTCGTTATGCGGTAAAAACATGAGCCCCGACCTGCAAAGTACTATCGGGCGCGAATTAATAGAGAATTACGCCCTGCAAGCCATGATGGAGGAAGAGTTTGTAAAGATCCTTACTGCCGACCAGCCGTTTGCGCCAGTATATTTTGGATATGATGTCGAGCTGAATAAAAAAGGCGCACCCGCATTCAAGGGTAGTATTGATCAAATTTCAAGGCCGGCTGATTCAATCGAATTAGAACCAAACATACCCATTATTGATACCCGCCCGAAAGCAGAATTTAGAGAAGGACACCTAAAAGGCGCTATCAATTTACAGGATGGCGAGAAGTTTGAAACCTGGTTAGGCTCAATAATTAACCCGGAGGAAGAGTTTTATTTGATAGCAAACAGCAACCAAAACTTAGATATCGTCCTAAAAAAGGCAGCCAAAATTGGTTACGAAAAGCTTATTAAAAGCGCATTATTATCGCCTGGTACCGCGGTTGAGTGCGCCGCAACGCTTAATTTAGAACTATTTAAGGCTAATACCGCAAACTACACTATAATTGATGTCCGCAACTGGACGGAAATTAATGCCGGCAAAATATTTGAAAACGCCCTGACCATCCCACTGCCCGAGTTACGCGGACGGTTAAATGAAATACCAACCGATAAGCCAATAGTGGTACACTGTGCGGCAGGCTACCGGTCGGCTGCGGCTGCCAGCATCATTGCGGGTAAGATAGATAATGTTCCGGTTTACGATCTGAGTGAAGCAATAGTGCAGTTCATGGTTCTTAGTTAATTATTCACGGCTATTTGCCTGTAAATTAAAACTATCTGACTATGCACCATCATCCATGAACTACGAACTAACAATAACCCCGACAGCCGATGGTTCCAACACCATTTATAACGCCGAAATAGGCGAAAGCTATCACTCGCGCAATGGCGCCTTGCAGGAGAGCCAACATGTATTTATCAATGCGGGTCTTAATTACTTTTTATCGGAGAATAATGTTAGGGCAGTATCCATATTAGAAGTTGGTTTCGGTACCGGCCTCAATTTTTTATTAAGCGCCGATGTTTGCATATCAAAAAAAACAAAGCTGAATTATACAGGCATTGAGGCTTACCCGCTAAGCCCCGAAATGATCAGCCAAACCGGGTATGATCAATATGTGTCAGCAGAATTATGGCAACAATTTATTAACAGCTACCCCAATCCGCTGCTCCCGATAGCTATCGGGACTGGAAACTATAAACTGCAAACTGAACACTGTAAACTCTTAAACTTTCAATCAGATCAACTATACGATATCATCTATTTCGACGCCTTTGCCGCTGCCCGCCAACCCGAAATGTGGAGCGAAGAAGCAATAACCTATACTATAAAATTTCTTAAACCCGGCGGCATATTTGTAACCTATGCCATCACCGGCAACTTAAAACGAATGTTAAAAGGCCTCGGGCTAACCATACAAAAAATACCCGGCGCGGCAGGCAAACGGGAAATGCTCCGCGCTTTGCGATTTGAAAATGTGTCAATTTGAAAATTTGAATATATTTAAACATTGATAATCGCATAATTTCCCATCTTCAAATTCTCAAATTAATAAATTTTCAAATTAACAAAATGCCACTAACTCCCCCAACAACAGGCCCTACACCCGAAACCGCATTTAGAAGGCTGCTTGATATTATGGACGACCTGCGGATGAACTGCCCCTGGGATAAAAAACAGACCTTAGAGAGCCTGCGCCATTTAACCATAGAGGAAACCTACGAACTGTCTGACGCGATATTAAGCGGAGATATGCAGGAAATTAAAAAGGAATTGGGCGATATTATGCTGCACCTGGTTTTCTACGCCCGCATCGGCTCTGAAAGCAATGATTTTAGTATTACCGAAGTACTCAACGGCATTTGTGATAAGCTGATTAACCGGCACCCCCATATTTACAGTGATGTGGAGGTTAAAGATGAGAATGATGTTAAGCGCAACTGGGAGCAAATTAAATTAAAAGAGGGCAATAAATCTGTTCTGGGCGGTGTCCCCGCATCATTGCCCGCGTTGGTAAAAGCATCGCGCATACAGGAAAAAGCGCGCGGCGTTGGGTTCGACTGGGAAGAAAAAAGCCAGGTTTGGGCCAAGGTAGAGGAAGAAATGCAGGAGTTTAAGGCAGAGTTTAATGTGGATAATGAAACCCCTATAGATCACGAAAAAGCAGAAAACGAGTTTGGCGACCTTTTATTTTCGCTCATTAACTACGCCCGCTTTATAAATATTAACCCCGAAGATGCCCTTGAAAAAACAAATCGTAAGTTCATTAAACGTTTTCAATATTTAGAAGTCAAAGCAAAAGAAAGCGGCAAACAATTGCAAAATATGAGCCTTGCCGAAATGGATATTTTTTGGAATGAAGCTAAAAAGCTATAAAAATTTAATACTTGTAACTGTTTCCTGATTTTTCACGTAACCTTAATGTACAATAAAACTTAGGAAACAGAGTTAATCAATTGTTTTTATTAATTGTAATTTTAACACCCAATTATAAGTTAACCTATATTTGCAAATCGAATTAAAGCAAAGTACAGCTATGAAAAGACAACTAACTTACTTATTATTAGCATTAACAGCCGGAATAATTGTAACCGGATGCTCTAAATATGGCAGCGGCCCGGGTGTTGCAACCCCTGTAGACCAATTACCCGATGGCACTTTTTCTGGTACACTTACGCAAGTACATATTAATACGCATACAGGTGCAACAGACACTATCAGGGCGACTACCGTATTACAACTAACCCAGGCCACACATAGGTACAACGTGGGTGGCGATACTTCAAAAATACAGGCCAATTGCTATGGTACCTATATAGCCGATGGTGTTAATATTTCATTTGTCGACTCAACTTTATCGTTTAACTCAGTTCCAAATATCAATCTGAAAAAAAAGCATTTATTCGGTACCTATCAATATCAATATATCGGGATGAAAACTTTAGAAATATATACCCAATCTGCAGATACATTGCAAATTTTATATATACTAAATAAGATATGATCTCTTAATAAGATATGATCTCTTAAAAAGCCCTGGATATAATGACTAATTGTGTATAAAAAAACATTTGGCAAACCCCATATCAGGCATAATTTAGTGCAATTGGAGTACAAAAAGCAAGAAAATAACAATTGCTTGTAGCATATTTCGTAACTTTATCGTAATAGCATAAAAACGAATGTACCATGAAAAGAAAATTAAATTACTTATTCCCGATGTTATTATTGCTGGCAACTGCCGGATGTATTAAAAACTCTAATGATCCCAGTAATATCATAATACCTGTCGGAAACTTTGCTGGCCAGTTTACCCGTATACACCTAAGCAGGGCCACAGGCAAATTAGATACAATAAAAGCTAATATAACCCTTAACATGGCTGTTGCTACAGGCTATGCCGTTGGGGGCGATACAACCCATCATGCGGCCAGTTATGGCGGCTATGTTGTTGACGGCCAGAATATCGCGTTTTCAGATCTAACGTTACCTGCAAATTCAACTTCAACAGCCCCGCCGGCTAAAACACACCTAAATGGCGTATACCAGTACACCTATACCGGCACAAGTATGCAAATTTCTGCATCAAACGATACATTGGGGGTTTTGTATGTGTTAGCGTTAAAATAGACACCCGTGATGGTATTATCACTTTTAACGATGCAATAGTAATTAAGCTCACTGCTTTAAATACACCTCAACGGGCTATTTTTATACATGTATGGCGGTACAAACCTCCATCCTTTTGGCTCGTCTGATACCTTGGGCTATTATTATGCTCTTGCCGCTTATTAGCATAACACCCTGTTTAATTATTTATAAACCAGCCAGGCCTATTTATTTTTAACTTTATGTAGCAATTACACACTTTGCTGCGTAAAGGATAAAAACAAAAAGATATTATTGCTATAAAAACACTTAATGCATTCACGCCCGGGCGTTGCTGAAGAAGACATTATCCGCCACTGCAAAACAGGCAGCTTAAAATACCAGGAAATGCTGTATAAGCTATTCTATGGCTATGCTATGGGTTTAAGCCTGCGCTATTGCTTTAACAGGGAGGATGCCGTTGAAGTAGTAAATGATGCCTTTATCAAAGTATTTAATTCTATTAACAATTATGCTAATGATAAACCTTTTAAACCCTGGCTGCGCAGCATCATAGTCAATACCGCCATTGACAGGCGACGCAAAGAATTAAAATTTCAATTAAATACCGACCTGGAAAACGCGTCAGTAATAAATCATTCTGCAACAGCTATTGAAAGCCTGAATGCGCAGGATATTTTAAAAATGATGCAACAACTCCCGCCGGTACAGTTAACGGTCTTTAATTTATATGAAATAGATGGTTATAGTCATGATGAAATAGCAAAAATGCTCGACCTGTCGGCTAGTTCGTCTCGCGTGTATTTAAGCCGGGCTAAAGAGACATTGAGAAGTATTTTAACTAAAGAACACCAAAACAATGGATGAGCAGTTTGATAATCAACTAAACAACCGCATCAGGGAGGTCTTCGAAAATTTTGAAGATACCACTGCCGATGAAAGCTGGATACTGCTACGGAAAAAATTCCCTCAAAAAGAAAAAGACCGCGGCATTATATGGCTATGGCTGGGGGCAGTTGCGGCTATGTTATTATTAGCATTAGGCATTGGCACATGGGTTAATTTAACAAAAGACCAGCCTGTAAAGCTGTCCTACAAACCTATTAAACCCTACCGCCACCAAAATAAACCGGCCAATAAAAATGAAATAACCCCGGTTCAAAAGCAGAAAGCTTTAACCGGCGTTTACCCCGTTAAAACCGGTATTGCCGGCAATATTACTCCGCAAAACAAGCTAAGATCAGCTGTAAATAATACCGCTGTTATTCAAACAATTAATAAAAATACAGCGGCACAGCCCGTTTCAAATAACACCGGTGCAGCAAATACAATGACCGTGGAACCCGGCGATAAGACCGCTATTGTCAACAATAAGCCGGTGCCCTCCCCTGCTTTAGTGAACGATACGTCTAATACTGATGCTATTCATAATAATACGATAGCTACTGTTACTGCGCCAGCCCCCGTTACCAGCCCCGGGTTGCCTTTTTTGGCGGATAAGCCTATTGCAAAAAACGAGCAAAAAGCTTTTAAGCCTGTTAACAAAGACAATGGCAGTCAAAAAATACATTTCAGTTTATACGAGGCTACTTATTTTAACTATGCAAAGGGAAGTGATAATAGGGTAAATATTGGCGCCGGGGTTACCTCAGATATTAAGCTTACAAATAATTTAAAGCTTTCTACAGGTGTCGCTATTGCTCAAAACACCTTAAATTATGCATACCAGGTACCCGCTCAAACCAATCAACAAGGTTATGCAATAGCAAACACAACTTCATTTAACAGTGTTAGCAAAAGTGCAAGTAATGCTTCCAGTTACGCTATCCCAGTGTTAAAGAGTTCTGATGCCCAGTTGGTTGGGTTGGATATTCCGATAAATCTGAAATATGAGTTTAACCCGCAAAAAAACAACAGCTTTATATCTGTGGGCCTAAGTTCGGGCACGTTTATTAATGAATCTTATAATTATCAATATAATTATTCTAATAATAACGCGGCATTTTCATCGACAACACAACAAACCCAAACACAAACACAAACACAATCAACAGCAACCAGTTTTAGCAATTTTTATTTTGCAAAAACGCTTAACGTTTCCTTTGGGTTAGGCTATTCTTTGGGTAAAAACCACCTGATTGTTGAACCATTTTTAAAGTACCCTTTACAAGGACTGGGTTCACAGCAAATTCGTTTTGGAGCTGCCGGCCTGAATTTAAAGTTTGATTTTATGGCTCCCCCAAAAATGCAATTAATACGCTGGTATTAATTTATTTAAACCTTATGGCCCTTACCGGCGATATCCGCGATACCAGCATAGATGGTATGATCAATACAAACAGGCAAATGGCCATAGTGCCCACATTTAACAGCACAACATCCATCCAATGAACCTGTATTGGCACGAATGACATATAATACGACGCCGGGTCGAGCTTGAAAAAATGTGTTTTTGATTGAATAAAGCTAAAGCCCAGTCCAAACAGATTTCCAAATAACAAACCTAAACCCACAAGGTAGGCTGCATTATATAAAAATATTTTTTGGATGCTCCAGTTAGCCGCGCCCATCGCTTTAAATATACCTATCATAGCCGTGCGCTCCAGTATCATGATCAGCAATGCCGATATCATATTAATAACCGCCACAATCAGCATCAGCCCCAAAATGATACGCGTATTAATATCTAATAGTGGCAGCCATTCAAATATTGTTGGGTAGTTTTCAACTACGGTATATGCCTTTAAACGTACAGGCAATAGGTTATCAATAACCTTAGCATCGGGCATTAAAAGGTTAAAGTCAGCAACGCCGATCTCATAACCGCCTATTGTATGCTCGTCCCAATTGTTTAAGCGTTTTATTAATGACAGGTCGCCAATTACATATATCTTATCAATATCTTCAATACCTACATTAAAAATACCGGTTATGTTAAATGAGCGCTTGCGCAACGGGTTTTGCACAAAGTACATCAGCAGTTTATCACCTACCTTAAGTTTTAATCGGTTGGCAATAACATCAGATATCATCAGCTCCTGTTTGGATGCCGTGGTATCCTTAAAATCAATCACCCTACCCGCAATCAAATTATTTTTAAAGAACGACCAGTCGTAAGTTTTATCAACCCCCTTCAGCAGCACACCTTCAATCTCCCCGTTTGCTTTGATGATGCCAGGCTTGGTGGCAAAAGGCATAATTTGAGTAAAGGGGGGGGTATGTTTTACCGCATTAAAAAGGGTGTCATCCGTTTGGAATGCAGAGTTCTCATAAGAGTTGTTCAGGTCATACTTAACCACCTTAATATCGCCGTCAAAGCCGCGTACCTTCCCGGTAATCTCCTGCTTAAAACCCCTTACAATAGCCACCGACAGTATCATCACACCCAGCCCCAGCATAATGCCAATAATGGCAATGCGTACGATCAATTTTGAAAATGTACGGTTTGACTTTAAAGTAATACGACCGGCTATAAACGAGGCGAAACTCAATGCAGAATGATTTTTTGTACCTTAGCAAATATGCGGTTTTTGCCGTTGAAACCAGTACTTTAAATTATTTCTGAATTTGTTATTTATGATAAGGACGAGATCTTTTTTATTATTTATTGCGATAGCCCTGATAATGGTTTATAATGCGACCGCGCAATCGTCAAAAAAAATAATTACCGGCGCCGATCAAACCAATTTATATATTAATTACCTTAAGGGGAAAAAAATAGGTATGGTTGTTAATCAAACTTCTGTTATTGGCGGCCGCCTTACCATAAGTGCCGACAGCCTGCTAAAATTAGGCATAACCGTAAAAAAAATCTTCGGGCCCGAGCATGGTTTCCGTGGAAATGCCAGTAATGGCGCCGTGGTAGATGACAGCACCGACCCCAAAACAGGCCTGCCTGTAATATCCTTATACGGCAAACATTATAAACCAACCCCTGCCGACCTGCAAGGGCTTAATTTAATAATATTTGATATACAGGATGTAGGCGCACGTTTTTACACTTACATATCAACCCTGCATTATGTAATGGAAGCCTGCGCCGAAAACGATATCGAATTAATAATTTTAGACAGGCCAAACCCAAATGGCTATTCGGTAGACGGGCCGGTATTGGATACCGTTAACCACTCGTTTGTTGGTATGCACCCCGTACCCATAACCCACGGCATGACCGTAGGCGAATATGCCCAAATGATAAACGGCGAAGGCTGGCTTAAAAACCGTGCACAGTGCAAACTGAAGATCATTAAGATAGCTAATTACACACATTCATCAACTTATCACTTACCTGTAAACCCATCACCCAATTTAAATACGGCGCAATCCATATTGCTTTATCCCAGCATATGTTTATTTGAAGGAACAAACCTAAGCTTAGGGCGGGGTACAATGTTTCCTTTTCAAGAGGTTGGCCATCCATCATTAAAAGGGAAATACACCTATTCATTTACACCGGTAAGTATTGCAGGTATGAGCGAGGATCCGCCACAAAAAAACCAGGTTTGCTATGGTATCAACCTTAAAAATTACGATACCGGTGCTTTAATAAAAACCGGCAAGCTAAATTTATCATGGCTGATAGAACTGTATAAGGCTTTCCCGGATAAGGCGCATTTTTTTAACGCTTATTTTATTAAACTGGCGGGGACAGATATGCTAAGAAAACAAATTGAAGCCGGAAAAACCGAACAGGAAATACGTGCAAGCTGGGAGCCGGCCTTAAACAATTTTAAAGCAGTGCGCCGTAAATACTTGCTTTACCAATAAAATTGACAGTTTAGTTACCCTCTGCCAAAACAATTTTTGCAGATTTGAATTTGATACAAAACACCGGGTTAATATGAGAATTGTATTTATGGGCACGCCTCAATTTGCTATAGCATCGTTAGACGAATTAATTAAGGCAGGCAGCGACATTGTGGGCGTAATAACTGCGCCCGATAAACCCGCGGGCCGCGGGCAAAAGATAAACGAATCGGCTATTAAACAATACGCCGTAGCCAATGGCTTAAAAGTTTTGCAGCCCGTCAATTTAAAAGACCCAACGTTTTTAGAAGAGCTTAGATCACTGCAGGCCGATTTGCAGGTGGTAGTGGCTTTCCGTATGTTGCCCGAAGCCGTTTGGAATATGCCGCCAAAAGGCACCCTTAACCTGCATGCCTCTTTATTACCGCAATACCGCGGTGCTGCACCCATTAACTGGGTTTTAATAAACGGCGAAAAAGAAAGCGGCGTTACTACCTTTTTCCTGAAGCACGAGATTGATACCGGCGATGTTCTGTTCACCGAAAAAGTTACACTAAACGGCCATGAAACTGCCGGCGACCTGCACGACCGTTTAATGAACAAAGGCGCAGGGTTACTGGTTAAAACCGTTAAAGCGGTTGAAAGCGGCAGGTATCATGAACACCCACAATCAGAAATTTTACCCGACGTAGAATTAAGATCGGCCCCAAAGCTCACCAAAGAGCTCTTAAATATCGACTGGAATAAGCCTGCATTAGAAATATACAACTTAGTACGCGGCCTAAGCCCCGTCCCCACAGCTTATACTTTACTCAACGAAAAAACATTTAAAATATTTAAAGCTGATTTGCAAGATAGTCACCCGGCCATACAACCCGGCGGCTTTTTAACCGACAGCAAAACCTATTTAAAATTTGCAGCCAAAGATGGCTTTATCAGCGTAACAGATGTACAGTTAGAGGGCAAAAAGAGAATGAGTATCGGGGAGTTTTTGAGAGGTGTTAAGTTGTAGTCATTTATAAGATGGAGCAAGGTGGTTCATTATGGCAATCGCTGACTGAAGAACAGAAGCAGCAAGTTTTATTAGCTTTTGAAGAAAGTGAGGATGAAGATAATTTGGTATCTTTTGAAGAAATACAAGCAAAATATAAAGAATGGTCTATAAATACCGCAAAGTAATTATTCTTAGTTCTTTGTTAATATTCTCGCTGATCAGTTGTGTAGAGAAAAAAACTGATGACCCCGTTAAAAGTTATAAATTTTGGTCAGGTGAAGCTCCAGGAAAAGATATACAAGTAATTCATGGCAAATATTGGCAATCCGCTTCCTTTAGTAAGGAATATATCGTTTATCTTGAAATAGTTGCCAATCCCGATTGGAAGCAACAATACATTAACCAAAATCATTTAGTCAGCACAAATGAGGATATTTTATTTCCTACTGACGCTCCGTTGTGGTTCAACCCTCAAAAAAACTTTAAAATGTGGAAACAGCTTTCTGATAATAGTTCCAGATATTTTGAAGATCTGAAAACAGGCCATCTATTTATATTTGAAGAACAGTTATAATTTACCCAAGAAATAATATTTAAAATTTTTAAAGCTAATTTGTAAGACACATATCCGTTATCAAATCCGGCAGCTAAGGGTTATATAGCTTACCAATAACCAGCTTATCGCCCGACTCATCGGCTTCAAACAAATGAGGAATGCGGATAGTGCGGCCATTCATACTTTTGTGACTGTGGATAGCCATCAATAGTTTGCCATCCAAACTCTCAAACAGCATTCCGTGTCCGTAATTGGGCGGCGTTATCGGGTCTTTTTCCTGTATCCAGGGGCCGTCAAGCGTTCCGCTTGTAGAATAAGCAACGCCTTGTGTATAATCGCTGTAAACCCAACTGGTCCATATTATGCCTAAGCGCCCGGTTTTTGTCCGGAATACATACGGCCCATCGGTTACCTTATTAGGCTTGTCGTTACCCTTTTCATCTTTTTCGCGGCTCCAGGGCGAATCACTGGCATGGAACAGTACTTTCCCGCTGCCTATGGTGCCGCTCAGATCGGGCTTCAGCTCAATTTTCTCAACAGTTCCGTTCCAGTTTTGCAGCCATTCATGACAATAGAGCATATAAGGTTTTCCATCTTTATCTATCCAGAAGGTAGCATCAAGGGTGGGTTTATTAGCTGGTAAATAGATAGGATCTTTCATGGGTATATAAGGCCCGTCTGGCTTATCGCTCACCAGTACCTGGCAAGCGCGGCGGTCTATTACATTCCCTTTAACAGTGTCAATTTTAACAGCACGGTTAGTGAACGTTGCAAAGTAATAGTATTTGCCTTTAAACTCATGTAGCTCGGCTGCCTATATCATAGGGTTAGGCCCCATCCACGAGTTTGGGTCAGTGTTGGTTACCTGGTATGGGCCATCCCAGTATTTCATGTCTTTACTTTTCCAGAGCAGGCCGCCTGTTCCCGTCATATAGTAACTGTTCGTTTTTTTGTCGGCAAGTATAAATGGGTCGCTTAAACGGATAGAATCTAAAAGAATGTTCCTTTTAGGTTCAGGGCGTCTGCCCTGTTGCGCAAAGAGTACGCAAGGCAGTAATAGGCAGCCCAACAAGGTTAGTTTAATACTTTTCATATACCGTGGTTTAATTGGTATGCTAAAGTAGATAAATACAACCATTTTTACAGGGGGCTGATCTGGAAACTTTAGGGGTAAAATTGATCTTTTTCTGTAAATGCCTTACGGCTTTGGTCTCATCAAATTAGCGTCAAAAAACATAATTAATAATAAACTTTCTATTAACACACTTACTTTTGCCGCTCAATAACCCGCAAATGAACAGCAGCCAACGAATTGAGCATTTAAAAGATCAGATAAATCCCTTACGCGACCAACTAATAACACATAACTTATATAAAAATATCCGCTCTATAAACGAGCTGGCCATTTTTATGGACCACCATATATTTGCTGTTTGGGATTTTATGTCGCTGCTTAAATCCTTACAGCAAAATTTAACCTGCACTACCCTCCCCTGGATGCCGGTTGGCAACGCCAATACCCGCTACCTCATCAACGAGATAGTAACCGGAGAAGAAAGTGATATTGATGAAAGCGGCAATCGTATAAGCCACTTCGAATTATATTTAAAGGCCATGCAACAGGCAGGTTGCGAGGCTGCAGGTATCAGAAATTTATTTAAAGAGTTAAGTTTAGGTAAAAGCATTGACGACGCATTAACAGTTGCCGATATTCCTGTAGCGGCGCGCAATTTTGTACAACATACCTTTAAGGTGATCAATACTGATAAAGATTATTTACAGGCTGCCGTTTTTACTTTTGGCCGCGAGGATCTGATCCCTGGCATGTTCATCAGTATGGTGAAAGAGATAAACAGCCAGTTACCCGGAAAAGTGGATATTTTATTGTATTATTTAGAAAGGCATATTGAAGTAGATGGCGACCATCATTCGCAATTAGCCTACCAAATGACCGCCGACCTTTGCGGTGATGATGATAATAAATGGGAAGAAGCAGCTGTAGCGGTTAAAGAAGCTTTACAAGCACGCATAGCGCTTTGGGACGGGATATTGGAAGCTATAGAGAAAAGTGAACTTATTGTTGAATGAAACTATATTTTTAATCATTCCCCTTTCGGATAAATATACGCTGTCGTTTCCTCCTTCATTTTAATGGGCCGCACCTCAATTCTGGCAGTTGTTGTGTATTCAAATTCAGGGTTGCCTTTCGCGATAGCAATAGCTTCATTAAAATCTTTAGCAAGAATATGATAATAACCAACGATCACTTCTTTGCCTTCGCTAAATGCATTCTCTTTCCATGAATTATTGATACCAGAGATCATTTTACCCTCGCGCACCAGTGGCTGTGCGCTTATTAAATTCTTATTTTTCTTTAGGGCCTCAATATACAGCTCGCATGATTTTAAAAACGCTTTATCCTGCTCGGGCGAAAAGGTATTTTTGCTGTCTATTTCATTTCGGATAAGTAACATGAATTCCTTCATTTTTCTTATTTTTTTATCAGATAAATTTACAATTTATTTAACTCATCCATCAACAACTTGCTTATCTTATTAAAATAACGCCTAACACCATAGCCCATTACGCATTGTATGCCGCGGCTGGCATTGGTTACAAAAACCTCATCGGCTTCATATAAAATTTCGGGGTTTATCTGGGCTTCAGTTACCGGAATACCTATCTTTTTAGCCAAATTTATCACCACCTGGCGCATCACACCTTCCACGCATCCTTCACTTAATGCTGGGGTATATAAGTTGTTTTGGTAATACACAAATACATTGGCGCTGCCTGCCTCGCACAAAAACCCGCTTTGGTTCAATAAAAACACCTCGTCCAAATTATTCTGCGCTTTAAATATAGCAGCCATCACATAGGTAAGCGCATTACAGGTTTTTATGTTAGATAGATAATTGGTTGGCTTGGGTATATCCGTAAAAATATCAACTATCAACCCTTTCGGGTTTAAAAAATAACGCGGCTCATCAACAGGGGTTAGCTCAAGACAATACCCCATGGCGTTTTGGGTAGGCGTATACAACCCTTCCGAATCGCGATATACTGTTAATCGCAATCGCCCATGCTTGGTTTTATTGCGGATAGCCAACTGCTCTACCATATCCTTTAAAAACCAGGCATCCATTTGCGAGTAGCCATCTATCTTTAAAGCTTTCATCCCGCGCTGCAGGCGGTCGGCGTGCATATCTGCAAACTTAAGCTGGCCCTTTATCATCCGCATACTTTCAAATAAGCCATCGCCGTATCTGAATGACCGGTTACCAACCGTAAGTAGTTTACTATCAGCAGGAAGTATTTGCCCGTTAAAATTGATGAAATTTAGTGTCATGTTATCTTAAACGCTAAGTTCACCATTTTGTGTAGTAGTTGCGTTAACATATTTACGCCACTTTTGTAAAACCCCGGCAAAGTCTTCTGGTAAAGGAGCTTCAAACAAAATATTTTTTTTGAGGGTGGGGTGCAGAAATCCCAGCGTTTGCGCATGCAAGGCCTGCCTTGGCATAATTTCAAAACAGTTTTCAACAAACTGTTTATACTTAGTAAAAACTGTCCCTTTCAAAATTTTATCGCCCCCATACATCGCGTCGCTGAATAGCGGGTGACCAATATGTTTCATATGTGCCCGTATCTGGTGCGTACGGCCGGTCTCCAGTTCACACTCTATCAATGTAACATAACCTAATCGCTCTAAAACTTTATAGTGGGTTACCGACCATTTTCCTTTTTCAGGATCATCATAAATAGACATTACGCGCCTGTCGTTTATACTGCGGCCTATATAGCCGGTTACCGTGCCATCTTTTTCCAGGTCGCCCCAAACCAAGGCTATGTATTTACGGGTTATTGTATGTTCAAAAAACTGCCTCGCCAGCCAGGTCATTGAACGTTCGTTTTTACTGATAAGTAACAATCCTGATGTATCCTTATCTATCCTGTGTACCAATCCGGGCCGGCCATCGTTACCCGGCAACGTTGGCAGTTGCTGAAAATGATAAACCAGCGCGTTAACCAGCGTGCCTGTATAATTATTGTATCCGGGGTGTACCACCATGCCTGCGGCTTTGTTTACTATCAGCACATCATCATCTTCATAAACAATATTTATCGGCAGGTTCTCGGGGTACACTTCGGTATCGCGCGGCGGATGCGGCAAAACAACCGATATAACATCCAGTGGTTTAACCCGGTAGCTTGCCTTAATTGTTTTATCATTAACCAGCACATTGCCCAGTTCAATAGCGTTTTGCACCCGGTTGCGTGATGCATTTTCAACACGGTGCATTAAAAACTTATCAATACGCAACAACGACTGCCCCTTATCAACAACTATGCGTAAATGCTCGTATAAGTCCTGTTCATCAGTGTCAAATAATTCGGGGTCTTGTATCATTCGTGCAAAAATAGGCGTTTTTTCAAACTATTACCGGCTAATATTATTTGTGGCTCTTTTAGCATATTGATTATTAAGCAATAAGTATTACTTTTATACATCAAAAGAAATACTTAAACCCTAATTACTAAATTATGAAAAAACTTTACTCACTAATTGCCGTGGTAATTTTGACAACTGTAGCATTTAAGGCAAATGCTCAATCTGATGACGGTATATCTCAATTATTTAAAGGTTCGCCCAGCGATGTAAACAAATTGGTTAATGCTTACAGCAACCCATTATTTAAAGGTTTTGGCAATAGCTTAAATGGCGGCTGGACCAATACAGCGCAAACTCAAAAATTTTTACGTTTTGCTATTAGGATAAGCGCTTCAGCAAGTATCGTATCTGATGCAGATAAATCTTTCGATATTAATTCATTAAAATTAGATAACATCAAACCTACTGGGTCCTCAATAGCCCCAACATTTGGTGGTGATAAAAACTTAAGCACTGGTATAGTAGTATCTGATCCTTCCGATCCGAATAACCCGGCAAAGAAATATAACACCACTTTGCCTAAGGGTGTTATTCAATATATTCCGGCCCCTCAAGTCCAACTTACAATTGGCATAATTAAAAATACGGATCTAAGTGTTCGTTTTATACCAACCACTAAGATTACCGATGATGTTGGCTCGGTAGGAATGATTGGTTTTGGCCTTAAACATAACTTTGCACATGATTTTTCAAAAAGATCATTACCATTTGATCTTGCTTTGGCTGTAGGGTATACCAATTTAAAATACAATAAATCATTAAGCGTACTTCCGGATGCCAGTAACGGCGGCGTGAGTGGCAGCCAAAATTATAGTAACCAAACCTTACAGGGTAATTTTAGCGGATGGAATACACAGGTTATTTTGTCCAAAAAACTATTGTTCTTTACACCATTTGTTTCTGTAGGTTACTTAAGTAGTAATACAGATGTGGGTTTGAAAGGTAACTTCCCATTTGTAACGGGTGTAAATACTACAGGTAAACCCATTTATACTACTTATGCCGATCCTATAAATATTAGCGGCTCTGCAGCCAGCGTGAGCGGTGCACGTGCTGATGTTGGCTTTCAAATGAGTTTATTTTTTCTTAAGATATATGGATCATACAGTTTTGCCGAATACCAATCAGCTAACGTAGGTATAGGCCTTGGCTTCTAAACTATAAAACTATTAATGGATATTGATTTAGAGATTTTTAGCCCGGTTCATCAAATTAATGATAAATTATTTGATGAGCGGGGGCTAAAGGTCTTTATTAAGCGAGATGACCTGATACACCCCATCATATCAGGCAACAAATGGCGAAAGCTGAAATACATCCTAAAAAGAGCCCAATCAGAAAATAAAAACCACCTGGTAACCTTTGGCGGCGCCTATTCCAATCATTTACTGGCAACGGCTGCAGCGGCTGCAAAATTCGGTTTTACATCCACAGGCCTTGTACGCGGTGAAGAAGTTGAGAATGATACGTTGTTCCTTTGCAAACTGCACGGAATGCATTTAATTTTTACCAGCCGCGAAAGCTACCGCGATAAAGAAGCCTTGTTTAATAAATATTTTGGTGACGATAACAATGCCTTTTTTATTGATGAAGGCGGCGCATCCGCCGAAGGAGCTAAAGGCTGTAGTGAATTGGTGGAAGAATTAACCGAAATCTACGATCAACTGTTTTGTGCCTGCGGAACTGGCACTACCGCCGCAGGAATTATTAACGGCATTAATGCCCATCATCTTCCGACTGAATTTCATGCCGTACCGGTTTTAAAGAATGGCGATTTCATGGCAAATGAGATCAACCAATTTTTAACTATACCCACTAATTATCATCTGCTTACCGATTATCATTTCGGCGGTTACGGAAAAGTGAACAATGAGCTGATAACTTTTGTTAAAAATTTTGTAGCCAAAACCGGAATATTGATTGAGCCTATCTATACCGGCAAAATGCTGTATGCCATTTATGACCTCGCGGCTAAAAATTACTTTAAACCCGGCAGCCGTATATTAGCCATACATAGTGGTGGTATCTGGGGATTATTGGGGATGAAAGATAAGTTTTGATTTTTGATGTGCGGATGTGCAAATATGCAGATGTGCATATTAATGTATGGTGCCTAAAGTTTGCCCATTCCTAATTTCTACCAACTGCATATTTTCTTCATCTGCATATCCGCACATTTGCACATCTTCTTATCGCACACCTGCACATAAGTATCCTCAAACCAAATCTCGTTTTGGTACAAAAACTAGGTTTAGTTAATTTAAAGTTACTTTTTCGCACATCGGTTCAAAAACCGCTTAGATTATTGTTTTTAGGCGGTTTTTAGTAAATTTGTACAAACCAATCTCCTATGTATAATCTTACAGTAGCGCCCGAAAATGTACAAACAGTATTAAGCAAACATGTTTTGGCTGATGGTTTCGACCTTACCTTTGATATGGAAAAAAGCAAGGGCGTTCATATTTACGATTCAAAGAACAAACGCACCCTGCTTGATTTTTTCACCTGCTTCGCATCCGTTCCATTGGGATACAATCACCCCAAAATGGTGAATGACGAAGAGTTTAAAAAGAACCTGATGCTTGCCGCTTTGACCAACCCGTCAAACTCTGATATATACACCACCCAGTACGCCCAGTTTGTTGAAACATTCAGCCGGGTAGGCATCCCCGAATATTTACCGCACGCTTTTTTTATCGCGGGCGGTTCGCTGGCTATCGAGAATGCGCTTAAGGTAGCTATGGACTGGAAGGTGCAAAAGAACTTTGCCAAAGGTTATACGGCCGAAAAAGGGTTTAAGGTATTGCATTTTGAACACGCGTTTCATGGCCGTTCGGGTTATACCTTGAGCTTAACCAATACCGTGCCTGCTAAAACAAAATGGTTTGCCAAATTTGATTGGCCGCGGGTTTCGTTACCGCAAATAAATTTCCCGCAAAATGCCGGTAATTATGCCGATTTAGTACAAAGGGAAGAAATATCAATAGCCCAGATCAAAAAAGCATTTGCCGATAATAAGGATGATGTATGTGCCATTATTATTGAACCCATACAATCAGAAGGTGGCGATAACCATATTCGCAAGGAATTTGCAGAGCAGTTACGCATACTGGCTGATGAGAGCGAAGCACTGCTCATCTACGATGAGATACAAACAGGCGTTGGCCTTACGGGCAAATTTTGGTGCCACGAACATTTTGGCGAAAATGCCCGGCCAGATATTATAGCCTTTGGCAAGAAAATGCAGGTTTGCGGCATATTGGCAAGCCGCCGGGTTGACGAAATAGAGAATAACGTATTTAAGGTTTCATCGCGCATAAACTCAACATGGGGCGGTAGTTTGGTTGATATGGTGCGTTCGTCAAAGATCATGGAAATAATTGCGGAAGATGACCTATGCAATAATGCCGCGCAAACCGGCCTGTATTTACAAAACGAATTGATAAGGATATCCAATAAATACCCGGTTATCACCAATGTGCGTGGTAAGGGGCTGCTCACTGCATTTGATTTCCCGAATGCGGCAACCAGGGATAAGTTTATCAAAGCGGGCCTTGCCCAAAATGTGATGTTCCTGGGCTGCGGAGATCGTACCATACGTTTCAGGCCGGCACTTATTATTGATAAAAGTCATATTGATGAGGGCTTATCAATTCTCGAAAAAATATCATCAATACTATAAATTGTAATAATATTGCTACAACTGGCGTTATAAGTCAGTAAATACCTTATCCTGTTATTAATTATATATACGATTGTCGTATGTTTACCGTTAATCCCCTGTCTAAATTGATATAACTATTTTTTTGAAAGTGTAACGTAATATCCCAATATTACGTCTTGTTATATATTAATTTCTGCTAAATAATAATTGATTAGCAATCATGAGCAAACATATAGAGAAACTAAAAAAACAACTTATTGAAATTTCAGAAGTTGTTAATGCATTTAAATCCGAAGCCGTACAAGTTAAGATCATTGACAAATTGTTTGATGCCATGATTGAATTTGACAAAGGTGACGGGGATGAACTAAACAAAAAGGGCCGTAAAAAATCAGATTATGATACCGAAAATTACCCTTTTTCTTCCGGCCGTAAAAAACCGGGGGCAACTAAAATACTAAACCAGTTACTATCTACCGATTTTTTCGAGACACCGCAATCTATAGCCGCTATAGCCGATTTTTGCAAGGATAACTTCAGTTCTGATTTTAAAACTTCCGAGTTATCAGGCATACTGTTAAAGCTGGCAAAAGAGAATAAGTTGAGGAGGGAAAGAAACGACAATAACAACCGTTTTGAATACGTAAAAGCATCGTAACCGGGTAGAGACGCAATACTTTGCGCCTTTTTGTTAGATTATATTATAGCAGGTTAAACAAATTATCTACACCTAATATTTTTCGGCAGGTAAACCCTTCCGCATATTTTACGTTGATAACTTTCCCAAATTCCCGCGCCCGGGCTTCAATTACCTGTATAAATTCAGGCGAGGATATATAAGTTTGGGGTTCATTCTCCCAGTTAGGGTTAAAAAATTGCGATCCAAAAGCATTGATGCTTTCAACTTTTTTATCCCAATGTTCGGTAACATCAATTAAAATATCCGGTTTTATATACTCGTCCTGTATAAAATGCAGCACCAGCTCGGGTCGCCAGGCATCTTGTAATTGCCCGTTAAAGTGTGTTTCGATTTTCCTCAGCCCTGATAAAAATGCCGAAGTTTCTACCAGTTCATTTGCCCGCCCATGATCGGGGTGCCTATCGTAATAAGCAGTAGTGATCAATATTTTAGGCTGGTACTTGCGTATTGCTCCAATAACTTTTAATTGGTGCTCTTTTGAATTTTCAAAAAAACCATCGGGCAATCCCAGGTTTTCCCTTACGGCCAATCCCAATATTTTTGAAGAAGCAGCGGCTTCCTTATCACGTATCTCTGCTGATCCCCGTGTACCTAACTCACCGCGGGTTAGGTCAACAATACCCACTTTTTTACCAAGCGCAATATGTTTTAATAGGGTACCTGCGCAACCCAGTTCGGCATCATCCGGGTGAACGGGCAGCACTAAAATATCTAATTTAAGCATAATTATTATTTACCAGCGGCTAATAAGCGGCTTATCTTTTTTTTGATCTTCGATGATGTTGGCTTGGTAAACGGGTAAAAAAAGTCGGTCACCATACCCGACCTGTTTATCAAAAACTTATGAAAGTTCCACCTTGGCACCGATCCAAGCACCCCATTTTCTTTTTTATTCGCAAAAAACTGGTACAAAGGATCTGCATAAGGCCCCCTTACTCTTATCTTTTCAAACACGGGGTAATTGGCATCGTAGCATTCGTAAAACTGATCCATTGCTTCGCCTTCAAGCGGCTCTTGTCCGCCAAAATCATTTGACGGGAACGCCAGTATCTCAAAATCCTTCCCGGCAAATTCATTTTTTAAGGTGGCCAATTCTTTAAGCTGTGGTGTAAAACTGCATTCAGAAGCAGTATTAACAATTAAAAGTACTTTATCCTTATATGCAGACAAGCCTATTTCCTCACCGTTTAATTTTTGAACATTAAACCGGTAAATGCTGGTATCACTCATTAGTCGTTTTTATAGGAATCGTAACCCGCCTGTTGAAGTATCTGTTCAATATCGCGCTGTTCGTCCCGGTCATAGGTTTCCTTTAAATTATGCCCGAATATCCTTGCTGCCGATTGCAGCAAAAAGGCACTGAAACCTCCCTTTAACTCTTTAACCAGATCATAGCTGGTATTGTTTGTTTCCCTGTCTATTAATTTTATCAAAACCTCACCCTGACTAATTGTCAGGTTTTCAATTTCTTTTTTAAACATGTCCTTTATCTGGGTCTCACAGGCGCTAAGCAATACCTTTTGCTTTTGTTTATCGCCGGTTAAAGCAAGGTCGCGCTCTAATTGCCGGTACCTGGAGCCTGCAAAATGCGCATAAGGTATTACTTTATAAACATTATACCGTAACCTGTTATAGGCATCTTTATCTTCCTTGCTCTTAAATATGCGGGTATCTGTTATATTTACTTCCTCGGTAATTATCCACGGTATCATCTCTCCGTCAACATTTGCAGCCAGCGTCTTAATGGTATCATTTTTGCCCTCTTTAGGCATAGGGGGTTGCGTTTGGGCCTTCACGGTTCCAAGCACACAAAAACAATACAGTAAGATTAACCCAATAAATTTCATAATTTTACTTAATACAAAATTAATGCAATTTTTTATTGTATTCATAATAACATGCAATTAATATGTTTATTGCAAGTTAATGATAATATGCCAATTATGGCCCGGATATGAAGGAATTAGTTATTGACCTGGAAGTAGAAAAAAACGAGATATTAAAAAGATATCGGGCTTTGCTGCGTGCAAGTAAATCTACCTTGCAAAAAGGTGATAAACGCATGATACGCAAGGCGTTTGATATGGCCCTTGAAAGCCATAAAGATATGCGCCGCAAATCTGGCGAGCCTTATATATACCACCCTATTGCTGTTGCCCAGATTGCGGCTGAAGAAATTGGCCTGGGTACAACATCAATAGTATGCGCGCTGCTACATGATGTGGTAGAGGATACCGACATGACGCTGGATGATATTGAGCGCGAATTTGGTAAAAAAGTAGCCAAAATTATTGATGGCTTAACCAAAATATCGGGCGTATTTGATACCAACAGCTCTTTACAGGCCGAGAACTTCCGTAAAATGCTGCTTACCCTGGCAGATGATGTGCGGGTGATACTGATAAAACTGGCCGACCGCCTGCACAATATGCGCACAATGGAGTTTATGCCGCGCGATAAGCAGCTTAAACTTTCGTCTGAGACCGTTTACCTGTATGCACCTTTAGCACATAGGTTAGGCTTATATGCCATAAAATCCGAACTGGAAGACCTTTCTATGAAATACATGGAAGGTGAAACTTACCAGTTCATCAAAAATAAGTTAAACGAGAAAAAAGCCGAACGCGAAAAGTTTATCCGCGATTTTATTGAACCGGTAAAAAAGGTATTGCAAGGCCAGGGTTTGGAGGCCGATATTTTCGGGAGGCCAAAATCCATCCATTCCATCTGGAATAAAATGAAGAAAAAGTCTATACCATTTGAAGAGGTATATGACCTTTTTGCCATCAGGGTGATATTAGACAGTACCCCCGAAAGTGAAAAAGCAGATTGCTGGAAGGCCTATTCTATCGTTACCGACCTTTACCGCCCCAACCCAGACAGGTTGCGCGATTGGATTTCATCGCCAAAGGCAAATGGTTACGAATCATTGCATACCACGGTAATGGGCCCGCGCGGGCAATGGGTTGAAGTGCAGATACGAACCACCCGCATGAATGAAATTGCCGAAAAAGGTTTCGCGGCGCACTGGAAATATAAAGAATCATCAACCGATAGCAGCGGCTTGGACCAATGGGTGCAAAAAGTTAGGGATATGCTTAAAAATCCCGATTCAAATGCCCTGGAGTTTTTGGACGATTTTAAGATGAACCTATTCTCTGACGAGATATTCATCTTTACCCCGAAAGGTGCCCTGATACAATTACCCCTTAATGCCACCGCGCTCGACTTTGCGTTCGAGATACATACTGATGTTGGCGCAAGCTGTATTGGCGCTAAGGTTAACCATAAACTTGTTCCGTTAAGCTATAAATTACAAAATGGCGACCAGGTTGAGGTCATCACCTCGAGCAAGCAAACGCCAAAAGAAGACTGGCTGAACTTTGTGGTTACCGCAAAGGCAAAAGCCAAGATCAAATCGGCCCTAAAAGAAGAAAAACGCAAGGTTGCCGAAGATGGCAAGGAGATACTGGAACGCAAGCTGAAATCATTAAAGATCACCTACAATTCAGAAAACATACATAAGCTAAGCTATTATTTTAAACTTCAGTCAACCCAGGACCTATTCTACAATGTAGCAAAGGGACTTATTGATATGAAGGATTTGAAGGAATACCAAATATCAGAGAAAGTAATTGAGAACAAGCCACAGGATAAAATAGACGCCGGCCAGGTACAGGGCCTGATGCGGAATATTAAGGCTAACAAGGATACTGACATGTTGCTTATTGGTGAGGATCTGCAAAAGATAGATTATAAACTTGCTAATTGCTGTAACCCTATACCCGGCGATGATGTTTTTGGTTTTGTAACCGTTAGCGATGGTATAAAGATACACCGTACCAACTGCCCTAATGCCGCTAAACTAATGGCCAATTACGGCTACCGTATTGTAAAAGCCCGCTGGACAAACCAACAGGAATTGGCATTTTTAACCGGGCTAAGAATTACCGGTATTGATGATGTAGGCTTGATCAACAAGCTAACCACCGTAATCTCGCACGATTTTAAAGTAAATATGCGGTCTATAACCGTTGATAGTGATAATGGCATTTTTGAAGGCTCTATTATGGTTTATGTAAACGATACCGAGCACCTGGACAACCTGATAAAGCGGCTAAAAACAGTAAATGGCGTAACCGCGGTAAACCGTTTTGATACCGTTATAGAGAAAGCGTCTTAGATAAAATCAAGAGCCAAGATTCAAGAAGCAGGGGAAATATGACCTCTTGTTTGACTCTTGTCTCTCGATTCTTGACTCTCTAAAAAATTAATACCTTTGATATATAATAAAAAACATGCCTGCAACTGATACCATAGCATTGGTTAAAAAAATTTTCGAGGCTTATTTAGAGAATAAGAACCTGCGGAAAACCCCCGAGCGCTTTGCTATACTCGAAGAAATATATTCAAGAAGTGACCATTTTGATGTGGAATCATTATACATCCACATGAAGAATAAAAAATACCGGGTTAGCCGAGCCACAGTATATAATACGCTGGAGTTATTGGTATCGTGCGATCTGGTTACCAAGCACCAGTTTGGTAAAAACATGGCCCAGTTTGAAAAATCATACGGCTATAAACAGCACGACCATATCATTTGCCTGGACTGCGGCAAGGTAGTTGAGTTTTGTGACCCGCGCATACAACAGATACAAAGTATGATGGGTGGTTTATTACAATTCGAGATAAAGCACCACTCTTTAAATCTTTATGGTAATTGTGAAAAACTAAAGGCAGGTTTTTGCGACAGAAGAGTTTAAAAAATATAACTTTGCCCCCTTTGATATAATTCTATGTTTAATGGCTGTTGACGTTTTATTAGGCCTCCAATGGGGCGATGAAGGTAAAGGAAAAATTGTTGATGTACTGAGTGCCGGGTACGACCTGATAGCACGTTTCCAGGGCGGCCCTAATGCCGGGCACACTTTGGAGTTTGACGGGAAAAAGTTTGTATTAAACACCATTCCTTCGGGCATATTTTTTCCAAACACGCTTAACCTCATAGGTAATGGCGTTGTTATTGATCCTATCACCCTAAAAAGAGAAATAGACAAGCTTAAAGATGCCGGGCACGACCTGTTAGCCAAAAAGAATTTGGTGATAGCCAAAAAAGCGCACCTGATATTGCCTACCCATCAATTGTTGGATGCTGCTTCTGAAAAGAAAATGGGCGAAGGCAAAATAGGTTCCACCCTAAAAGGTATCGGCCCTACTTATATGGATAAAACCGGGCGCAATGGTTTACGCATCGGCGATATTACCCTGCCCGATTTTAAACAGCGTTACCAAAAACTAACCGATAAGCATACCTCTATGCTGCAAGCCCTATATGGCGAAGTAGCAGATTTTTCTGAACGCGAAGCAGCATTTTTTGAAGCGATAGAGCTCATTAAAAAATTCGGCCTGGTTGATTCTGAACATTTGGTAAATAACTATATCAAACAAGGCAAAAAGGTTTTGGCAGAAGGCGCGCAGGGCACTATGTTGGATATCGACTTTGGCTCCTACCCTTTTGTAACTTCATCAAATACTACTACCGCGGGCGCTTGTACCGGCTTAGGAATTGCTCCCAATAAAATAGGCGAAGTTATAGGCATTTTTAAAGCTTATTGCACACGCGTTGGCAGTGGTCCATTCCCTACCGAACTGGATAATGAATTGGGCGAAGAACTGCGCCAGATAGGGCACGAATTTGGCGCTACTACCGGTAGGCCCCGTCGTACCGGTTGGATCGATCTGCCGGCTTTAAAATATGCGATTATGCTTAACGGCGTTACCCAACTGGTAATGACAAAGGCGGATGTTTTAAGTGGTTTTGAAAAAATTTATGCCTGTACGCATTACAACTATCTCGGCGAAACAATAGATTACATGCCTTACGATATTTGCTCGGTTGATGCCATACCTGTGTTAAAAGAAATTGACGGTTGGAATGAGGATATCACCGGGATAACAGAACTGGACCAAATACCAGCATCGTTAACTTCCTATATAGACTTTTTAGAGGAACAATTAGGCGTTCCTGTTAAATATCTTTCTGTAGGGCCGGATAGGGTGCAGACCTTGGTATTGTATTAACATCAATCATCCGCACGTCACTGCGAGCGATAGCGTGGCGATCTCTACACATGCAAATCAGTCGTGCAAATGGTTAAACAGTTAAACGACATTCAAGTATTCAAACAAAAAGCCCTGCAATGGGCTTCAACTTTCGATGCGGTATGCTACCTTGATTCTAACGGTTTTAAAGATTCTTATTCGAAATTTGATACCCTAATTGCCATTGGTGCTAAAGCCGAATTAACGGCAAACTCCGGCAGTGCATTTGAGCAATTAGAAAACTTTCGCCAACAAAACCCTGGCTGGGTAACCGGCTTTTTTGGTTATGACCTCAAGAATGAAGTTGAAAACCTGTCATCATCCAATGCCGATCACCTGCACTTCCCAGACCTGTATTTTTTTGTCCCGCAATATATCATTATCATTAAAGGCAGCGAGGTTGAGATAATAGCAGATAATGCGGAAGAAATATTTAGCCGGATAGAACAACAGGAACAATCCATCCCCAATCAAATAACCGGTATAAACCAGCAAGCCCGGTTTAGCAAAGCAGCGTATATAACCGCTGTTGAAAAAATTAAAGCACATATAACCCGTGGCGATATCTATGTCACCAACTTTTGCCAGGAGTTTTTTGCGGAGGATGTTTCCATTGATCCGGTTAGCGCGTTTTTACAGCTCAATCAAATCTCACCTAATCCTTTCGCCTCATTTTTTAAATGGAAGAATAATTACGTCCTCTGCGCTTCACCCGAACGGTTTTTAGCTAAACGCGGTAATCAATTGATATCACAACCCATAAAAGGCACCGCAAAAAGAGGTAATACCCAAGACGAAGATGAAGCCATAAAGCAAGAATTAAGAAACCATACCAAAGAGTTGCAGGAAAATGTAATGATTGTCGACCTGGTGCGCAATGACCTGACCAAATCTGCAAAGCAAGGAACGGTAAAAACTGAAGAGCTTTTTGATATTCATAGCTTTAAACAGGTACATCAAATGATCTCGACAGTAGTATGTGAGCTTAGCAATGATGTTTCGCCTGTACAAGCCATAAAAAACACCTTCCCGATGGGCAGCATGACGGGTGCACCTAAAATTAGCGCTATGCAGTTAATGGAGCAATATGAGTGTAGTAAACGGGGCGTATATTCAGGGGCGATCGGTTATTTTAGTCCTGATGATGATTTTGATTTTAACGTGGTGATAAGAAGCTTACTATATCACGCGACTGAAAAATATCTTTCCTTTCATGCTGGCAGCGCCATAACCTATCATGCCGACCCGGAAAAGGAATATAAAGAATGTTTGCTCAAAACAAAAGCGATAATGGAGGTTTTGGGGCAGTCAATTTAAGCCAGCTTCTTCTTAAATAAATTAACCTTTGACTCCTTGCCCTTAAGCAGCCGCTCAATATTTTTTTGGTGGGTGATCAGTATCAGCAAAAACATGCACATGCCGTAAATCACAACCGACTTATTGCTCGGGAATACAAATGTAACTCCAATAGTATAAGCAAACCCAGCGGCTATAGAGCCTAACGATACATAGCGGGTTACTAAAAGTACAATGATAAACACAATGACGCATAGAAGCGCTGCTTGCAGGTGTATTGCTAATATCATCCCGAACAGGGTCGCTATTCCTTTGCCGCCTCTAAACCCTGCAAAAACCGGGAACAAATGGCCCATTACAGCCGCTATGCCCAATGCAAGCGCATAATTGGTATAAGCTATAGAATTATAGGCCCCTGTAGTTGAAACCCCTATAAAGTAGGCCAGGTTGGTAGCTGTCCAGCCTTTTAGTATATCTAAAAACATAACCGGTACACCTGCCTTTTTGCCCAACACCCTGAAAGTATTGGTTGCGCCGGCATTACCGCTGCCATATTCCCTTACATCTATATCAAAAAATGCCAGCCCTATCCACACCGCTGTGGGGATAGATCCAAATAAATAGGCCAATATGAGCGCTGAAACGGAGTAGATAGTTATCATTCACCCAATATTACAAAATTGTACAAACAAGTTTAATCATTAATTACGCACTAAATCCCACAACCTATATTTTATACTTTAATAATGCGCTATTACACACATTATTTGCCCGGCCTTACTGCCTTTAAGCTCAGGTCCAAACATTTTACCGAATGGGTTAATGCGCCAACCGAAATATAATCAACTCCGCAATTGGCATATTCGCGCACATTATCAATGGTTATCCCGCCAGAAGCCTCCGTTATATATCGCCCTTCAATAATATTTACAGCTTGCTTCAAATCGGCAAAATTAAAATTATCCAGCAATATACGGTCTACGCCGCCTGTTTGCAAAACTTCTTCCAATTCATCAAGATTACGTACCTCAATTTCAATAGCAAGTTTTTTGTTGTGGGTAGTCATATATTCATGCGTATTTTCAATAGCCTGCCGTATGCCACCCGAATAATCAACATGATTATCCTTTATTAATATCATATCATACAAGCCAAACCTATGATTGGTGCCGCCGCCTATTCTAACTGCCCATTTTTCTAAGTAGCGCATTCCTGGTGTAGTTTTGCGGGTATCCAGCACCTGGGTGTTGGTGCCTTTCAGCAGGTCAACAATATGGTCTGTTTGGGTAGCAATACCGCTCATACGTTGCATACAGTTAAGCACCAGCCGCTCGGCTTTTAAAATGCAATGTACGCTGCCTTCTACTTCAAATACAATATCTTTTGGCTTAACCTCTACCCCATCATTTAAAAAAATGGTTAGTTTTAGTTTTGGGTCAACTATATAAAATATCTCTTTAGCCAGCTCAACACCAGCCAGTATACCATAGTCTTTTACTAAAAGTTTAGCTTTACCCATTGTACCCTCGGGTATGGTAGCCAACGAGGTATGGTCGCCATCGCCTACATCCTCTTTCAGCGCGTTAATTATAAACGGGTCTACAAGTTCCTTATCCAAATCCGGTTTATTTTAGAAGTCCAAAAGTAACAACAATTTTTGGATGTGAGGGTTTTGAATGTGCGGATGTGCAAATATGCAGATGTGCATATTAGTTGCTATTTACTTACCGTAAACGATTTCTCTCCATAAACCACACCTTTATCGGTAGTACCTTGTACTATTATCTTAAACGCACCGGTAATATCGCTGGTGTAAAAGCTGATCTCAGCCGTATTGTCAGGCGATACACTGTACAAATGGTTCCAGTAAACAGTTGATATATATTCAGGCTCTGATGGATTATCCAGCGCGTAATCAGCAGGGTAAAACTCCATATTGTAATGTATGCCATTAAAGCCTTTAACTGCGTCATCATCATCGGGGTTACATCCCTTATACACAAAAGGTTTCTTGGCTTCTGTTAACGGATTGAACAGGTAATAGGTCTTTCCCTTAACCGGGATCTTATTTTGAGCATCGTGATGATGATTAGGGCAGTTTAATATACCGTTTATGCAATAATAATCGCCGCAGGCATTCATTAGGGTGTCATTGGCGCCCATTATTCTCACCTCCTTTAATTGTATGGCATGCTCAAATCCCTTTAAACTTTCGGGAGCCGTTTTTTTTTCGTTTACCAAAGCGTAATTGTAGTATGGCAGTTCGTAATGATCGGCCAGTTGTTTATTAGTCTTAACATAAGGATCAAGCAGGTTAAAAAAGTATTCATCTCCGTCAATACCGGCGGCAAATATGCGCACCTTTTCATTTTCGGTGACATACATATTTTTGTTTGCTAAGGTAAAATTGCCGTTAGCCAAACTGGTGAATGAGCTTCTTGATGAATCGCGTATAACGGCATAGTTAACCGCTTTTTTTATCGGTTTATTTAAATGGGTAATGTTACCGGTAAAAATTAACGATTCATCTTTTTTAACTGCATCATTTGCGGTTGTTTGCACCAGTTCGTTCCAGGTGTACCGCCTCCAGCCTTTTATCAATAACATATTTTCTAAAAAAGCTTTATCAGTGGCACTCCCGCTTAAGTAGTTTTGTTTTACCGGGAATGCGCCTAATTCATTATTCAAGTAGGAATAACTTTCAATGTCCATTGTCTTGTTTGCATCTAACCGGTTAGCCTGCACACAAGCAATAGAGACAAATCCATCAGTTGGCTTTTTCCCATCGGCACCGGTAATATCCAGCTTTACACTCACCTTTTGCCGGGGTTTATATTCGCTGTTATCTGTAACAACATTTAACGTATTGCGCTGGCTATAATGGGCAAAAAACAACCGTTCAGCATACGGTTGTTGCAGGCTATCCAAAATAGTAACCTCTGCAAACCCCCGGGGCACATCTTTAAGATTTATATTTACTGTTTTTCCGTCGGCATCTGCCTGTACGGGAAATGAAGCGAACGTTTGTTGATAATTATGCACTAAAACATAAAACTTTGCCGGCAGCTTATTTTTAACCACTAATTTTAAAGTATCATTCACTATAGAACTGGCTATCGTAACAACCGGCGAATTGCTTAATGTTTTTGGCAAATTATACACAGAATCAGGATTATCTACCAGCTTAACATAATAATGGCTTTCCTGGTTTGGCAGCAGGGTAAACTTGCCCATACCATAAACGTTTGTAGATACGGTATCAACAGGCTTATCGTCTTTATACAAAGTACCTTTGGTTGCATAGTATGCGCCCTCCCTGTTTTTAACCTCCCAGCCAACTACGCTTGTAATACCATCTGATAAATTACCACCTTCGGGATAAAATTTCACAACCGGCACATTCTTTTGAACTGGCAGCGCCAGTTTAATATCTTTCACTTCGCCGCCATAGCTAACCTTTACCTGTAATACATTATTAGCTAAGGTTATGCCTTTGTTTGGGATGGTAAACAAGTATTGCCCGGCAGCATCTGTCTTAACCGTTCCGGCCATAATTGGGCTAAGTTTATCCCCTAAATAATAGCTTACCGTGGCTCCCGAAATAAGCCCCGTTCCTGGCGCTTCTGCTACCAGTAATACTTTCCTACCTGCTGCCGGTGCAATTTTGTCGGTATCCTTTAATAGCAAGCTTGCCGTGTAAGATAATTGTGAGGTGCCTTTTACGGTAACCGGTTGTATAAATACATTTTCGGGCTGGCCATTTGCCACTGTATTAGTATAAAGCATGAAGCTGTAATTGCCCGGCGGCACGGTATCGGGTAAAAATATATTACCCGAGGAATAACCACCATCCATTACAAATTTGTCTTTTAATACAACCGTCCGGTCGTTATCATTGATCATCGCTACCGAAAGCACATTGTTTCTATCCGATGTGTCTTTTAACAGGTAGGCTGTGAACCATATATATTCATTACTGGTATAAATGTTTTTATCGAAATGGGCAAACAGCACACCCTGCTGCTTTTTAGCAGAGTAATATTCGAATTTCTTAACTAATTCATCCGTAGTGATTGCCGCTTTGTTTTGGGCGGATGCAATTTTGCAGATTTGCATCAACAAGAAAATGACTATGGCTGCGCGCAATAATTTCATATAGGCAATAGGGGTAAGTTACTTAACATCACTAAATATGCAGATTTATAATGTGCTTTTTATAAGTAATCGACAAAACAAGCAGATATATAGATAAAGAGGGACTATTAAGCTACTTATACATACTTTGAAACTACTCCTTTTGGGTACTTAACTACTTCACCTTTTCACTCTCCATCCGTAATTCTATCAGCTGCATATTACCGTCAATTTGCTTTAGGGTGAAGGACGCACGGAAAGGGCCCTTATCAGTATTAATAATAACCACACCAAATATAAAATTGGAATTGGAGTTTACCTTATGCAACATTTTACTGCTGACAGGTTTATTCTGCGCAAAAAATTGGGTTAAAACAATTTCGGCCTGTGCCTTTGAATAGGTATTTGCATTATCCATTAGCGTTAGCTCAATAGTTGGAGCAAATAATTTGGCCAATTCATGAACATTGCCTTTGCCTATCAACTCGGCAAATTTGTCTATCGGATCCACGGGAGTGGAATTGAATGATAGTACTGTAAACACAAACCGGTAAAGTAGTTTCATATAAAACAGATTTAAGTAACACCGTGAAAACAAACCGGATCAGGTAGAACTTAGTCAACCTGGCCTAACTTAACAAACCACTCACTCACATTTAATTATAATCTATACAACGTTGCTTTTATATTTGCATTGTGGAAAACAAGAAAAAACTCGCATTAATTATCCTTGATGGCTGGGGTTATGGCCGTAACGATCAGTCAAACGCCCTGCTGGCAGCAAAAACACCCTTTTTTGATTCGCTGATCAACACCTATCCAAATTCAAAACTGGAAGCATCAGGCATGGCCGTTGGCTTGCCCGACGGGCAAATGGGAAACTCGGAAGTTGGGCACATGAACCTGGGTGCCGGTCGCGTGGTTTACCAGGAACTGGGACGCATCAACAAAGCAGTTGATGATAATGAACTGGTAACCAACCCTGTTTTAAAAAACGCTTTTGAATACGCCAAACAAAATAATAAGG
>Ga0193702_1000094_pt1 | contig 36911 bp, 38 predicted proteins | sample U3a1metaG_FD_143060 | JGI IMG/M metagenome (GOLD analysis project Ga0193702, IMG submission 143060) | Soil microbial communities from a riparian zone of the East river system, Colorado, United States - U3a1 | ecosystem: Environmental > Terrestrial > Soil > Riparian zone | place: USA: East River... | reverse complement strand
AAACAAACCATCGGCAGTAATTTCGCCTTCAGGCACACCCAGCTTTTGCTCAATATGGTCCATTATTTTTTCGGCACCAACCAGGCAGCATGGCCCGGTGCGGCAAACTTCCAGCATATACTTGCCTTGGGGGCGTAAAAAATACATGCTGTAAAAGGAAGCTACCTCGTAAACCTCAATATCTTCCAGCTTCAAATATTCGGCAACCTTATCCATTGCGGGTGGGCTTACCCAACCAAATTCGGCCTGTACCAAATGCAGTATAGGCAACAGTGCCGATTTTTGCTTCCCTTCGGGATAGCGGCTCACAATATCAGCAAACTGGGCCAACAAACCTGCCGAAAACTCCACAGGTGTTTGTACAATATCTTCAACTCTAAGCATCTAACTCTCCCGCTATAACGTTTAAACTACTCATGTTAATTATCGCGTCAGACAGTAGCATTCCCCTGCTCATGGGGGCGTACATCTGGTAATTTATAAAGCTCGGCCTGCGGAAGTGTAAACGGTAAGGTGACCGCCCGCCGTCATTAACCAGGTAAAAACCTAGCTCACCATTAGCACCCTCAACCGAGTGGTATACTTCAGTAGCAGGGGTTGGCACTTCGCCCATCACTATTTTAAAGTGATAGATCAGCGCTTCCATATTATTATAAACTTCTTCCTTTGGCGGCAGATAAAATTCCGGCACATCAGCATGGAAGATGTCGGTGGGTTCTTTTTCCAGTTTGGTCAGCGCTTGCTCAATAATGCGCAGGCTCTGCCACATTTCTTCGTTGCGTACCAGGAAACGGGCATAAACATCGCCATTCTCTCCAACAGGCACCTCAAAATCAAAATCTTCGTAACTCGAATAAGGGTTCATCGCCCTAACATCATAATCCACACCGGCAGCACGCAAAAGCGGACCGCTCCAACTGTAGCTTATTGCATCCTCTGCAGTTACACAGGCTACGCCTTTGGTACGGTCTACAAATATGCGGTTACGGTTAAACAGCGATTCAAATTCTTTTAACGTTTTGGGGAAATCAACCAAAAACTTGCGCAGTTTGGCAAACGCTATGGCGTTAAAGTTACGCTCAAAGCCACCTATACGGCCAATATTGGTAGTTAAGCGCGAACCGCAAACTTCTTCATATATTTCGTAAATAGATTCGCGGTGCTCCATCATGTACAGGAAGCCGGTGAAAGCGCCCGTATCCACACCCAATACACCGTTGCAAATGATATGGTCTGATATCCGCGCCAACTCCATTACAATTACGCGCAAGTAATCTACCCGTTTTGGCGTTTCGATACCCAGCAGCTTTTCAACCGTCATGTGCCAGCCCATATTGTTAATGGGCGATGAGCAGTAGTTTAGGCGGTCAGTAAGTGGGGTTATTTGATAGAACGGGCGATGCTCGGCGATCTTCTCAAACGCACGGTGAATGTAACCGATGGTTGATACCCCGCTTACAATACGTTCGCCATCCAGTTGCAGCACATTTTGGAACACACCATGCGTAGCCGGGTGCGTTGGCCCTAAATTTAGGGTTGAAAGCTCGTTCTGCGGATCGTTATCTGAATATACGGGATGGTTCTGCATGTTCTTATCTTCCGAAAAAATAATCTTTTTTATCTACACGGTTCGGGTCCTCTAATGGAAATTCCTTTCGCATTGGGAAAGCCGTCATGTCGTCAACATTTAATATCCTGCGCAAATCGGGGTGGCCGTCAAACAGCACTCCAAAAAAGTCATACGTTTCTCTTTCCATCCAGTTAGCACCATCCCAAACGGTAGTTGCTGTAGGGATATGTACATCACCATCAGCCAAAAATACTTTAAGGCGGATACGTATATTATTCACTAAGCTATGCAGGTGGTAAATAACGCCTATCTCCTTACCAGCATTTTCCGGGTAATGAATACCTGTAATATCTGTAAGGAATATAAATTGCAGCGAGGGCTCTGTTTTTAACCAGCTTAATACAGCGATGATGTTTTCGCGAGTGGTTTCTAAGGTCAATAAACCAAAGGGCTCTCCAACTTCGGTTAGCTGGTCGGCAAATTGCGCATTGATCTTTGTTAAAAGCTCTTCGTTAGTTATCTTACCCATTACAAAATTCCGTATGAAGCTAATAATTTTTGGTACTCGGGGGTATCCCGCCTGCGTAAAGTTTCTGTTTTAACCAGCTCCTGTATGCCCATAAAGCCGTCAATAATAGCTTCGGGACGAGGGGGGCATCCCGGCACATAAACATCAACAGGTATTATTTCATCTATGCCTTGCAAAACCGAATAAGTATCAAATATACCACCGCTTGAAGCACAGGCGCCAACCGCCATTACCCAACGGGGCTCAGCCATTTGCAGGTAAACCTGGCGCAATACCGGGCCCATTTTTTTGGCGATGGTGCCCATCACCATTAACAAGTCGGCCTGGCGGGGCGAAAAGCTTAAACGCTCGGCACCGAAACGCGAAAGGTCATAGTGTGAGGCCATGGTAGCCATAAACTCGATACCGCAGCATGAAGTTGCGAAAGGCAATGGCCATAATGAGTTTGCACGCGCTAATCCTACCGCCTTATCCAGCGAAGTAGCAAAAAATCCCGCACCCTCCACACCCGCGGGGGCGCCTACTAATTGAATATCACTCATGAGATGTATAATACAAAACCCATTTTATGGATTTAAAACGCAAATTTACGATAATTTGATTGTAATAAATACACTATCAGCAATGGAATTTTATTTGGAATTGTTCTAAACAAACAGCGTAATACAAAGCGTTTTATTTGTCTGAACTATGATTTACAGGATTAAAAGATTATAGGATTGCGCAACATTTTATTAAGAAATAGATAGGAATCATGGCAATCCTCACATCTTATAAATCCTGGTTCAGACAATTAATCCCAATCCAATGCCCGTTTTTTAATAATGTAGATAAAGCCTAATAACAGCGTACCCATAAAGATAAACATCTCTATCATGCCGGTGCTGCCCAGCGCTTTAAAGTTTACGGCCCAGGGGTACATGAAAATTACTTCCACATCAAACAATACAAACAGTATGGCTACCAGGAAATATTTAATGGAGATAGGTGTACGCGCGTTACCGATAACCTCGATACCCGATTCAAATGGGGTCAGCTTATCTTTGGTTACCCTTTTGGGGCCAATTTTATGGGTTACAAACATGGTGGTAACCACAAAACCCATAGCCACTACCATTTGAAAAATGATGGGCAAATAATTAACCGGTAAACTTTGTACTTCCATGCTGCAAATATACAAATGGTACGAACAAAAAAAAAGACCCCAATCACTTGAGGTCTTTTTTATTATTTATTTTTTTAATTATTAATGTCCCGGAGGTTTCTTTGCAGCTGGTGCAGCGCCTTTGCTGGCAGCCTTTTTTGCAGCGGCAGCATCGGCTGCGGCTTGCGCGGCATCAATATCTGCTTTTTGCTTGAAATAACTTGTTACATAAAAGTTATTTGGATCAGCATCTTTTGCCTTGTTAAATTGTTCCAAAGCTTTTGCTTCGTCTTTATCATGCAACAAGTAATAATATCCTAAATACCCGTATGCATTTGCTAAAGTTTTTTTGTCATCATCTGCTAAAGTTGGTTTAGCCGTTAACATTGCCACAATTTGATCATTAAATGGCTTAGCCAATCCTTTAGCATATCCGGGGTCTTTTTGGGCAGCTATACGCGCACGGTACATCGGATAATATATCAATTGAGTTGGTGCTTTTTGCTGAAGAAGACTGAAAGCGGAGTCTGCCTTAGTAAGTAACAATGAATCAGGCTTAATAGCAGGATTTGTTTTTGACGCGCTAACTTGTTCTAAAAATTCAGAGTAGTTAGAAAGTCCATAGTAAAAATGATCCGTAAATAATGCCTTACCGTGTACTTTGGCAAATTCCATGTTATAAACATCAATTGCTTGCGAATACTTATGCGCATTACGATACATTTTTGCCAGTTCACTATAAGTATCTTCAGCCTTTGTAGTATCCAGGTCTGCAAATTTCTGCAAGGCAGCAACACCTTTTGCAGTGTCGGTTTTTCCTTCTATCAGCAAATGCCCCAGTATGAAATAGTCATTCGGAATAATACGCGCAGGCTCAGCTTTAGCAAACCAATTATTCATAGCAGATATCCCGGTAGGATAATCCTTATTTTGATAAGAAGCGTAACCTATATAACGGTAAACCCGTGCGTTTGATCCGGCAGATTTAGAAAGCGTATTTGCTACATCCTGCAGGGTTTTGTATTCGCCTGCATAATATAAAAAGTCGGCATAACGTAACAGTGTTTCAGTAGAGTTATCTGTCAGGCTCAGGTATTTTTGGTAATGCTCTACCGACTCTTTTACCTTGGCAGATGCCAGCGGGCCATCGGTATGGGCTACGTTTTGTGACCAATACAAGTCGGTTTCAGCCCATTCGCGGTAAGCCGGGCCAAAGTTAGGGTCGATAGCTAAAGCAGCTTTAAACTGCTTTTCGGCATCTTCAAAGTTTTGCGCGTTTTCCCATAATACCCCTTCGGCTACGTTAGCGGTAAGCAATTTTGGGTCAAGCTCTAATGCTGACGAATAATTGGTATAGGCATCAGTAGCGCTTTTTTGCGAGCGGGCTACGTTACCCAGTTCAACCAATATTTCGGCATCTTTAGGGTTAGCCAACTTACCTTTGTTTAATACGGCAACGGCAGCAGTAGCATCATCAGCGCTAACGGCTTTAACCCCAAGCGGCAATAATAAATAAGCCTTGCCCATATATAAAAATGGCTTGGAATCCTTTTTTGACGAATTGGCTATAGCCAGGTTAAAGTTGCTGGTAGTGCCGGCAGCATCCTTGGTATAATGCGCAACCGCACCCAAACCAACATAATTTAATCCTGATTTAGGATTGGCTGCAATGCCCCTTTGAAAGGTTGCCTTTGCCGAATCGGGATATTCCTGTATCAAATACACCCATCCCAGGTAAAAAAAGTTCTCATCGTTAGTGGCCTGTGTAACCGTAAGGTTTTTAAGCATTGATTTGGCCTTCTGGTATTGCTCGGCGTCAATAGCTTTTTTAGCATCAGCAAGGCTTTGCGCAAAAACCGATGAACCTACTAATACGAGCCCTAATGCTACACCAGCTATTTTACTGATCATTTTCATCTCTTTGTTATTTGTTATCGTTAGTTGTTTAAAATTTATGTGTTATGCGTATCTCTCTTCCCGGTATCGAATCGGGCAACAGGCCCGATCTTAAAATTATCCTTTGCCCGCGGTCGCTCACCAAAAAATGTGCAATCCCCGTGCCTAACCCCCCCTTGCCTGTACAATTAATAATATACAGCCCTCTTGATAGGGGATATTGCTTTAGCGCAAGGGTAGTTTGCGATGGGCTAAAGTATTGATTTGGATACTTTTTACTATCCTCGTCCTTAACAGACATTATCTTTACTTTGTTCACCGCGTCTTTGTAATCAGGGTCCGGGTCATTCAACCAGCTAAAACCGGTTATCCCAATTGAATTGGGGTTTTGACTAACGTAGTTGATCACTTCTTTATTGTTTTTGAGCGCGTAAATGTTTTTCTGTTTAAGATCATTAACGCCCGAAAATGCCTTTAAGTACCGGGATAAACTTGAGTTTGCGTTATCAAAAACAATATTTAACCCTGTTTTAGCTTGCCCGGCCAGCATTTTCTTTATTTCATTCACCGTTATCAACGTATCTTTTGACGTTTGGTTTACAATTAATGCAACCGCGTCAATAGCAAACCGGTTAACCAACGGCACCAGCTTTTTTGCTGATAATATTCTCACCTCGCTTGTATCCAGATCACGTGAAAGAACAATTACCCTCGCGCTATCACTTAATAAAAGCCTCAAAACACCATTTTCGGGCTTATAAACCAACTCCGGGTTTGCCTTCGGGTTCAGGTATTTAAAAACCGACAACTCTTCATCAACTATCGGCTGAAAAGATTCGTCAACGGCCATTTTAACTGTGCCCGAATCCGGCGTATCTTCCGCCGCACCTGTTTTCCCTCCCTGATTGCAAGACTGAACTATGAAAAAAGCAAAAAAAATCCATAAAATCAATTTTACCTTATTCATCTTTGTCTTTTCTTAATAAACGCGAAAAACGTACTATTGAATATGCAATAACCAGCCCCCCAAATATCCTCCGCTGGTAAACCGGCATATCCTGTGCTATACCATCCCAAAAAATGATCATTACACCAAAGGAAAAAAAACAAACAAACACTACCAGTCCCAAAATAAACAAAAACCGCCTTTTGAGCGATTTTTGTTTACTATCAAATGCACTTGACATTCATTTATTAATTGTCAGAACTTAGCGTAAAGTTAACAGGAATAGTGTATTGTACACGAACCGGACGTCCGTTTTGAATACCTGGTTTCCACTTAGGCGATTTTTTAAGCCCTCTTATTGCTTCATCCTTTTCTGTTTCACTTGGCCCGCGAAGCGCCTTTATATCCGTTAAGCTTCCGTCCTTTTCAACAACAAAGGTTACGTAAACTTTTCCGGTTACATTGTTTTCTCTGTCAACAGCCGGATATTGAATAGTTTTTGTAAGGAACTTGTTAAAAGCATCCGGTCCTCCGGGGAACGAAGGTTCCTGCTCTACCGCCTCATAAACTTTATTCACATCTTCGGTTACCGCTTTAACATCAGATTTACCTACCGGCTCATCAATGGTAACTTCAGCATCCGGGTTACCCTTTAAGGTTTGCTGACCAGGGTCGGCAACCTTTAACTGCGCTTGGGTAGGTGGATCTTCCTTCACTTCTTCGGCCGGTTTTACAATCGGTGGAAGAAACTTAAGCTGGTCTACCTTAGGTTTTGGTGGCTCCGGTGGTGGCGGAGGTGGTTTTTTCGGATCGGGTGGCGGCGTTGCAAGCACAACGTCGGTTATTTTCACCTTAACAGGTGCTTTGGGAATGAAGCCTTCAATGGCGTTAATGATCGTTGGTAACGAGATAACAAACACAAAGAATATGGCACCGAAAATAAAAGCCTTGTTGGTATTTTTGGGGCTATTTTTTCTTAATTGGTATGCGCCATAAGCCTGGTTACGCCCGCTAAAAACAACGTCTATCCATTCCCGCTTTAATATGTCTAATTTTCCTGCCATTTTTTAAGCTTTAAAATATTAACGTTTTTTTTAAATTTTTATTTGTACAGGCCATCTCTTTTCAGCAATGCAACATCCGTTGAAGAAATATCAACTATTGCCCTAAACTGGTTGTTTACAATGTTGAGTTCGTCCATTACCGCAACTACGTTGTTGTAAACAGACTGGTCGCTTGGTTTTATAAGCACAAACATCTCTTTACCTGAATTTGCCAAAACCTTTTTTCCCTCAACCTCCAGCAGCTTACGCAACTCGTTCTTTCCATATCCACCTACAGTAGGGCCTTCTATGGGTTTGGTAACCTGGCCTACATACCATTCCAATTTATTATTGGCACCCAATAATAAGGTTAAAGAGCGGTTATCGGCAATAGGTTCTTGTTTCTGTTGTTTCTCATCTTTATCCGGCATAACCAGGTCCATTGCCTTTGGTTTGGCAAGGGTGGTTGTAAGGATAAAAAAGGTGATCAAAAGGAAAGCGAGATCCACCATGGCTGTTAAGTCCACACGGGTTGATGCTTTTTTACTTCTAACCTTGCCACCGCCTTTTTTACCCCCGCCGGAGGTATCTAATTCTGCCATGTTTTATTTTTTTGGCGCTGTTGCCAGCGATGATGTAATTAAACTGAATTTATTAACTTTTTGCTTTTGCAAACTTTTGATAATGGTTTGGATAATAGGATACTCTTCCTGTTTATCCCCTTTTATCGCTATCCTGATATCCTTGTTATGCAATGCGGCATTAGCTTTACGCGATTGTAATACCCATTTAGCCAAATCATTTGTTTCTGTAGTATCTACAGGTATGCCAGGCTGTTTAAAAGCCTGTAACTCTGTCTGCGTCAAACTCAAAAATTGCGGCATTTGAGCCAATGGCACACCGAAGTTCTCTGTATGTACAAATTTATTGATCTGGTCGGGCGTAAAGCTCATTTTGTATTCTGTTGCCATTGCTTCTAAGGTACCTTTGCGCACATCGTCTCCTTCAATGGTATAAAAAACTCTATCCACACCATTCTCTTTACCCACAGTAATGATCGCAAAGTCCGTTTCGGGAATTTGAACAATTGCTGATGAAGCAGGAGTATCGGCCTTTACAGGGTCGGCAACTTTAGGTTTAGCTGATAATATGAAGAAAGTAAGCAACAGAAAAGCCACATCGCACATGGCGGTCATGTCAATTGCTGTACTCTTTCTTGCGACTTTTACTCTTGGCATAATTTTATATTTTTAAGTGTTATAATGAAATTTATTAATTCCCGCCCCCGGCAGAGCCAGCGGCGGGATATAACACTAAAATTTATTTGTTTTTGTGTGATGCAGCAAATGTTTGCACGATGCTGAAACCTGTTTCGTCAATAGCATAAGTTAAGCTATCAATTTTAGAGGTAAACACATTATACATTACAATTGATAAAGCAGATGTACTGATACCTAACGCGGTGTTAACCAACGCTTCAGAGATCGCTGCTGATAATTGTGATGAATTTTGTGAAGCGCCTGATAACTCATGGAACGCCTTGATCATACCGATTACCGTACCTAACAAACCGGTTAATGTACCGATAGCTACCAATGTAGCAATGATAGTTAAGTTTTGCTCTAACATAGGCATTTCTAAAGCTGTAGCTTCTTCAATATCTTTTTGGATAGCCAAAGTTTTTTGATCAACATCTAAAGTTGCCTCAGTTTCCATTTCTTTGTATTTCTTCAAACCGGCTTTGATCACGTTAGCAACAGAACCTTTTTGTTTGTCGCATTCTGCAGCAGCAGCATCAATGTTACCTGTGTTAAGGAAACCTTGAATCCTTTTAACAAAAGCGTCAACACTGCTGGTACCTGATGCTTTACCGATAACGATAAACCTTTCGATAGAGAAAACAATTACCATTAATACGTATGACATAACCAATGGTACAAGGTATCCGCCTTTATGCACTATACCGAATACATCAGTTGGCTCAAGCGTTGGATCACCACCCTGGTAGTGGCTATTATCTCCTAAAATGAAGACGAATATACAAATTGATACTATGATACATAGTGGAACAGTTAGCGTTGCAAACATGCCCGATGCACTTCCGCTTTCTTTTTTTGGTGTTGTAGTTGGTTTTGTTGGTGCGTTTGCCATTACTTTTAAATTTTAGTTTTTAGTTTTTAGTTATATTTATTGTTACAGTTAGTTAATTGCTTTTTGAAGCGGATAACAAAATTAGAATTTTAATCAAATAAAAAAAATTTTGTTAAACTTTATTTACTATAAATTTAGTTTTAAGTGGTTATTAGTACTACATAACGTTATAAAACCAAAAAATTATCTGTTAACCCAGATAATTTTTTACAATAAAACCCATTATTTTTTATAATAGCAAACATTAATTTATAAAATTATGTAACTAAGTTGATATAGTTTAGTCTAAGTGCTGCATTTGTAATGCCAGGGTTGTTAAAATTGGGATATTGCTCTAAATTTTTAATAAAATCTGTTGCCAGGTTATTTGCCTTTTCGTCATAATCATTCACATTTGGCCAGGTATTTCGCGGGTCGAGTAAATGGGCGGGAACATTCGGGCAGCTTACCGGCATTTGCAAATTAAAAACCGGGTGCTCTTTATAGGGTACGTTATCCAGTTCGCCATTTAAGGCCGCGTTGATCATGGCGCGGGTGTATTTAAGGTCCATCCTTTTGCCAACACCATAAGGGCCGCCTGTCCAGCCGGTGTTTATGAGCCATACCTTTACATCGTGTTTTTTTATTTTTTCGCCCAGTAGCCGGGCATAAGTCACCGGGTTTAATGGCAAAAATGCTTCGCCAAAGCATGCCGAGAAGGTAGCCTTAGGCTCTGTAACACCCGCCTCGGTGCCTGCAACCTTAGCCGTATAGCCCGAAATAAAGTAAAACATGGCCTGCTCGGGCGTGAGTTTTGAAATTGGGGGTAAAATCCCAAAGGCATCCGCAGTTAAGAAAAATACATTTTTAGGTATTGGCCCTATAGAAGGGATAACCGCGTTATCTATATTATATATAGGATAGGCAACACGCGTATTTTCTGTTTTATCGATATTGGCAAAATCAACGGTGCGTGTACCTTTTATATAGTTGGTATTTTCCAGCAGGGCGCCAAATTTTATGGCATTAAATATCTGCGGTTCCTTTTCAAGGGTAAGGTCAACGCATTTGGCATAACAGCCCCCTTCAAAATTGAATATGCTAAAATCACTCCAGCCATGTTCATCATCCCCTATTAGTTTACGGGCAGGGTCGGCAGACAGGGTTGTTTTACCGGTACCCGATAAGCCAAAAAATATTGCGGTATCGCCCTTTACGCCAATATTGGCCGAGCAATGCATAGATAACACCTGCTTTTCATGCGGCAGTATAAAGTTCAAAACCGAAAAAATTCCTTTTTTGATTTCGCCGGTATAACCTGTGCCGCCAATAAGGATCATTTTTTTTGTGAAATTTATAATGGAGAAATTATGCTGGCGCGTACCATCAACAGCCGGGTCGGCTTTGAAACCGGGGGCAGCGATGATTGTCCATTCGGGCTGCGAATCCGGTTTAACAACTTCCGGGCGCAGGAATAAATGATGTACAAACAGGTTTTGATAGGCTGTTTCGGTTACAACACGTATATCAATGTGGTACTTTTCGTTAGCACATGCGCAGGAATCGCGCACAAACAGGTCGCGGCCTGCCAGGTAATGGGTAACCTTTTTTAATAAAGCATCAAACTTAGTTGCATCAAATTTGATATTTACCTTGCCCCACCCAACCGCATCATTGGTTATTTCATCGGCCACTATAAACCTATCCTTTGGCGAGCGGCCGGTAAATTCGCCGGTATCTATTGCCAGCGCACCAGAATCGGCTAAGTTGCCTTCGTTTCTTTTTAGCGCTTCCTCAACAAGTTCTGCAGGCGATAATTGGTAAAAAATATCTCCTGCCCGGTCCAGGCCTAAATAGCCCAAACCAGGTAATTGGTTAGTACGGTTTTTCATTAAATTATTTTATAGTTGGTTACTACAAAATTACCGGTTTTATACACTAAGAAGCAAGAAAAATAGCATATATTTTTACATAATGTATGTTTTACACACTATGTAATATATTGATTTTAAAATACTTATATTAAAAACTCAATACACTATCTATTTTTTAAAATTTGATTTAGTTTGCAGTTTTCAGTACGCAGTTTGCAGTTTAAATTTGTTGTGAAAAAATTGCCATTTAGGCGCTTTGCAATAGAATATTTTGCATTAAAGAATTGAAGCGTATAAAATATTTTGTATCCGCGAAACTGACGGCAAACTGCGAACTCAAAACTGCAAACTAAAACTACCCTCCGGCTTTTTTTGCTTTGTAGCCCTCGGCCTGTAAAAGTGTTAATATTTTATCCCTGAAATCGCCCTGGATCAATATTTCACCATCTTTAACCGAGCCCCCGACACCGCATTTTGTTTTCAGCTTTTTTCCCATTGCCTCCATATCGTCAACAGAACCTATGAAGCCCCCGATTGCCGTAACCAATTTCCCGCCGCCTTTACGGTCGAGATAAATCTTGAGATTTTGTTGTTGCGGTGGAAGGGTTGCGGTGTTATTGTTGTTTTCCTGCTTATACTGAAAACCGGGGTCGGTAGAATACATTACCCCTGTGAAATTTTTATTTTTCTTTGACATGTTTTAGTCAATTGTCATTGGTCAATAGTTTATTATCCTTCAGGGCCTGTAACCATCGCCTACGATAATTTTTAATGAATGCGGCACAACGTTTATTTGAACCGGGGCATCAACAATACGCGGCTCGCCATCAAGATGTATCGGGCCAGCCTTATCACGGGTTACCATAATATTTTTGCCCCGTATGATCTCCAGGTAGCCGCTTTTTTCGGCCGTTTTTGTAAGCATACGAATACCCATTTCTAAAAGACGCCAAATAGGGAACTGTTTAATGATGCAAACATCTATCAATCCATCCTGTACAGAGGCCCCTGCAGATATATGCACGTTGTTACCATACTGTGATGAATTGGCAAAACTCAGCATAAAGGCCTCCTTTTCATATAAAACACCGTCAATTTCTATAGTATATAGCTGTGGTTTATATTTGGATATTTCTTTAAACGATGATTTTATGTAGGTAAAAAAGCCCCGCTTTTTTTGATGTGAAAATACTTCGCTAATATGTGCATCAAACCCAATCCCCGCCATATTAAAAAAAGGTTGCCCGTTTGCAATTGCCGAATCAATAAGCTCCGTACGGCCTGTGTTTAAGTTTTCTATAGCCTCTTGCATATCCATAGAGATATTTAAGAACCGGGACAAACCGTTACCCGACCCGCAGGGCAGTATCCCGAATGTGACGTTAGTGTTAACCAACGACGATGCAACTTCGTTTACCGTACCATCGCCGCCCACGGCTACAACAAGGTCATACTTATCATCAACAGCTTCCTTTGCTATTTGCCGGGCATGCGAGGCGCCATGGGTAAAAATAATGGCAGCGTCAAAAATAGCCGGGTCAAGATATTTATGTATCAATTGCGGCACGCCGTCTTTTTTTTTACCCCCGGATACCGGGTTCACAATAAATAAAGCTTTCCGTTTCAACTAATATAATATATATAGGCATCAAAAGTAAACGTATTTTCTGTTTTGTAAAATATTGTTTTATTTTTGCCAACTGAAAGTGGACTGATTTAATACCCGATTAAAACCGGGACGGATTGCAACCACATAAAAAAGTGCTAAAACCAATGCTCTCTTTTTTATTTCGATCCGATTTAAAACTTCTTCTTCCGTTAACATTTATTAAAAAACAATATGCCCTACTTATTCACTTCAGAATCTGTGTCGGAAGGACACCCGGATAAAGTTGCCGATCAAATATCGGATGCACTAATTGATAACTTTTTAGCTTTTGACCCGGAGTCGAAAGTGGCCTGCGAAACACTGGTTACTACCGGGCAGGTATTTTTAGCCGGCGAGGTAAAATCAAAAGCTTATTTAGATGTGCAAAAAATAGCCCGCGATGTAATTAAACGCATTGGTTATACAAAGGGTGAATATATGTTTGATTGCCACTCGTGCAGCGTGCTTTCGGCCATACATGAGCAATCACCGGATATTAACCAGGGTGTTGAGCGCCAGGCAAAAGAAGAGCAAGGCGCCGGCGACCAGGGTATGATGTTTGGTTATGCCACTATTGAAACGGATAATTACATGCCATTGGCATTGGATATTGCCCATGCTTTATTATTAGAGCTTGCCGCTATCCGCCGTGAAGATACCGATATAAAATATTTGCGCCCGGACGCAAAATCGCAAGTAACGCTTGAGTATGATGATAATAACAACCCAGTTCGTATTGACGCTATTGTTATTTCAACGCAGCATGATGATTTTGATGAAGAAAAAACCATGCTGGCTAAGATCAGTTCGGATATCATCAGCATATTAATTCCGCGTGTAAAGGCCAAGTATGCCAAATACGCCCACTTTTTTAACAACGATATTAAGTACCATATTAACCCTACCGGTAAATTTGTTATTGGCGGCCCACATGGTGATACCGGCTTAACGGGCCGTAAAATTATTGTGGATACTTATGGTGGTAAGGGCGCACATGGTGGCGGCGCGTTTTCTGGTAAAGACCCTTCAAAGGTTGACCGTTCTGCAGCTTATGCTACACGCCATATTGCCAAGAACCTGGTTGCAGCAGGTGTTTGTGCCGAGGTATTGGTACAGGTATCTTATGCTATCGGTGTTGCACAACCGATGGGTATCTATGTAAATACCTACGGAACAGGCAAAGTTGGTTTAAATGACGGCGAGATCGCTAAAAAAGTGGAAGCCATTTTTAACATGACCCCGTATGCTATTGAGACCCGCTTCAAATTGCGTAACCCTATTTATAGCGAAACCGCAGCTTACGGCCACTTTGGCAAACCAAGTACTACAGTAACCAAAACTTTTATTGCGCATGATGGCAGCGAGTTGAAAAGAGAAGTAGAATTATTTACCTGGGAAAAACTGGATTATGTGGATAAGGTAAAAACAGCCTTTGGTTTATAAAAATATTTTATCCTGAAATTAATAACTTTGAGCGGTGTAAATGCACCGCTCTTTTTATTATCGCTAAATTTTGAAATCATGAAATCATTTAAAATCCTGTTATTTTTAGCCGCTATTTTATTGGGCCTTAACCCAGCAAAAGCCGACCCACCAACTTTGGGCGCTGCTTTAAATACAGTTGCCAAAGCTTATTTCGATGTAAAAAATTCGTTGGTAGCAAACAATGTATCGGCCACGCAAAAAAGCGCGCTGCAGCTGATCACGGCTTTAAATGCTGTACCGGATAAAAGCATGACCGAGGGCCAGCATAAATTTTGGTTTGATTACTTAAATAAACTGGAATACGACAGCAGGCACATTAGCGAAAGTGCTGCTATTGACCATCAGCGGGAGCATTTTGGGGAACTTTCAGACAATATATATATCGTTTTGAAAAGGTTTAATTTAAATACCGCTACGCTATACAAACAATATTGCCCCATGAAAAAGTTATATTGGATAAGTGAAACTACAACTATTAAAAATCCTTATTACGGCACAGGCGGTATGATAACCTGCGGCACTACCAAAGAAGAATTAAAACCTCTTAAAAGTAAATAAAGCTGTTTAGTAACGGTTTCTTTTTACAACCCGCACCAGTTGACGGTGCCTTCTGGCGGCATAGTAGTCATTAGTAACCAATATCGCGTGTATTACGCCGGGTATCCACAAACAAATAGTAAGTATAATACTTAATATAAACGCGCCGATGCGCCCCGTGGTTAAAACCGCGGCAGGTGGAAATATAAAGCAAAGGAAGTAGCGCATAATATTATTTAGAGTATCTTCACATTAATAAGTTACAGGCATTGATTTTAGAGATTAGGACAAGCGATTAATTTCAGTCTTTATCTCATCGATTACTTCTTTATTTAGTATCGTTTTCTTATCACCAATCTTTGCAGAAAAAATATAAAATACTTTACCTCCAAATTGATTTGTAAATTTTTCGTGAGTTTTTTCCTGCAAACTCCTTTCTTTAAATATTTGTGAAAGTTGTATTCCCTGGTTTACAGGCTTAATTTGTAAACCAATATACTTTCCATTAATTTCGATATAAAAATCTACATTAAATAATCTATCCCATTTATCAGATGCTGGTACGATCTTATGTTCTAATTCATGTTGTAACTGGCCATAAATAGTTTTTATTTCGGTTATATATCCATCGAAAGTCCGATCAATAACAAGTTGAATCATATAATCAATGCAATCCTGCTCCTCTAATTCTTCAACTTCTGATTGTATAACCTCTGTGATTTTTACAAATAATCTCCTTCCTAATTCCTCAATATGCTCTTTTGAACGAACCTTGCTAAAATAGTATTCGCGCCATTCTTCAAGTGTTGTAGGAGAACATGCTCTGATGCTTTCAGATGTTGGGCCAACATTTCGCTTAAAGTTTAACTGAAAGCGGTTCATTGCACTATTTAAAATCCATTCTTTAGCCATTGCTTCTTAATATTTCCCAATTATTTCTTAGAGCCTCTGCTCTTTTTCTTACCCCATCCGCCCTTCTTTCCAAGCTAACCGTAGCTTTGTTTAGTTCTTCTTCATCTTGAATTACCCAATATCCGTCTTTATACATAACACTACCAATACAGCAATGATGATTCAAGATCATATCTCTAATTAAGTCGCGTACGTGTTCATTTGTTGGTCCACCACTATCTAATCGACATGATTGGCGAATTTCTGTAGAAGATTTTCTATGAGGAAACCCACTTGCATTTTGAGTCAAATATTGCCAAATAGCTTGTTGCTCATCGTTCATGATTATATAATTTTAGAAATTTTTCTTTGTACTTATATCCAATTTCACTATCCACATTAGCCAATCCATTCTTTATTAAATGAGCATTTATAAATGTTTTATTTTCAAGATATAAATAACATAGCAGGTTATTTTCGTCATCATACTTTTCAGCATCATACTTCATGAAAACACGCTTACCTTTAGTTTTTTCAATCAAAAAAGTAGTTGCCTTACCATTAATAACCTTGTCTTCTTTTATCCCTATTAATCGAACAATTAAATTGTTACTTAACCTTATCTTTTCAGGACTGATTACTTCTTTAACAGTAAATAGTTCTTCTTTTTTTGTATCTCCCTCTTTATCCAGCTTTGACCCAAATTGCAGTTTTTTAAGATCTAATTTTTTATCTAATGTATGCGGATCGGTAAATTTATAAGGCAATTGGTTTATTTCCCTTTCAAAATCGATAGTTGCATCATCCTGCGTAATAAATGAATAAGTTGTACTATTTATATCAGCCTCGTAACTTTCTAATTTGCTTTGTATAATTGGAACAAATTCGGGGTTAACCTCATAGGCTACTGAATTTCGATTTAAATTTCTTGCCGTTAACGATGTTGTACCACTACCTGCAAAAGGATCAAGAACAGTTTCGCCTATAAATGAAAACATTTTTATCAAACGCTTTGGTAATTCCTCCGGAAACATGGCAATATGCTTATCTTGTTTTGCCCCTGCAAAATTCCAATGACCTGCGAAATAAGTATTCCATTCTTCGGCGGTCATTTTTGAGAGTTCCTTTTGCTCTTTTGTATGCTTAGGCGCATTACCAAGTTTTTTGAAAATCAATATAAATTCATAGTCAATTTTCAAAACACCATTTCGGGGATATGGATATGATCCCATCTGCACACCGCCACCTGAAGTATTTGTAGTGGTAACTTTTTGCCAAATAACAGCCCCCATATAATCGAAACCGATTATTTCACAAAATTTTATAATTTCCTCACGTATAGGGATAACCTTATACCTGCCATAATAAACTGCCCTTGCAAATTGATCGCCTATATTAATGCACAATCTACAACCATCATGAAGTACCCGATAGCACTCCTTCCACACTAAATTTAAATTGTTGATATAATTTTCATAGGTGTCATGATAGCCTATCTGTGTGGTAGTTCCATAGTCTTTAAGCTGCCAATATGGTGGTGAAGTAACAATTAAATTAACAGAATTATTTGCCAATTCCGCCATATTACGGCTATCGCCATTAATAATTTTATGGGTTGTTTTTAAATCCATTGTCTTACAAACTTAATAAAATACATCCATTAAGATTACCCAATAATTTCAACATTAATTTACCTTTGCGCCTATGCAGCATCCTGAAGATAACCCCTGGAAAATTACTGATGAAAAAGTTATTTATGATAATGCCTGGATAAATTTAACAGAATACCAGGTGATAAACCCGGCAGGCAAACCGGGGATATATGGGAAGATCCACTACAAAAATTTGGCTATCGGTGTTATTCCGCTGGATGATGAAATGAATACGTATTTAGTTGGACAATACCGCTTTACGCTCGACGAATATACCTGGGAATTACCTGAAGGCGGCGGGCCATTGGGAATAGATCCACTGGAAGAGGCAAAACGCGAACTGCTTGAGGAAACGGGGTTAAAGGCAACCCAATGGACCGAACTGCAACGTATGCATCTAAGCAACTCTGTAACCGACGAATTAAATATTATTTACCTTGCTCGCGGCCTCGAACAATTTGAAGCCGAGCCGGAAGATACGGAGCAGCTGCAAGTTAAAAAAGTGCCATTTGAAGAAGTATACCGTATGGTTTGCGAAAATGAAATTACCGATGCCATTACTGTAGCTGCTGTTTTGAGGGTGAAGCTGTTACTGTTAGAGAACAAGCTGCCATAACAATTACCAAATAATTTTTAATTTCGCCGTAGTTTTATTTATGAAGAAATTCCTCGGCTATATTTTATCACCCATTGCTATCATCGTTTTTTTGTTGGTGCTTTGTATTTTTCAACCAATACAATGGTTGTGCTACAAACTGGGTGGTTACTCGGCCCATAAAAAAGCTGTAGACCTGTTAAATTTTTGTCTCACCAGTACCATTTATATTTTAGGCGATACCGTAAAGTTTATTAATCATCAACAATTACCGCTGGATCGTTCTATAATTTTCGTATCCAATCATCAAAGCCTGCTGGATATCCCGCCGCTTATATGGTATTTGCGTAAATATCACGCTAAATTTATCTCGAAGATTGAACTAACCAAAAACATTCCCTCCATCTCCTATAATCTTAAATATGGCGGTGGTGCCAATATCGATCGTAAAGATGCGCGCCAATCTATTACCGAACTGGCTAAGCTGGGTACAAGGATGAAAGAGAATAAATGGTCGACTGTTATTTTTCCGGAAGGTACACGATCAAAGAATGGCAAAGTGAAAACATTTTTTGCCGGTGGTATTGCTACTATTCTAAAAAAATGTCCCGATGCTTTAATTGTGCCTATCGCCATAAACAACTCGTGGAAGATAGTGCGGTACGGACTTTATCCTTTAAATACATTTACACCCATTACACTGGAAGTGCTGGAGCCTATTGAGCCGGGTGTATTATCTACGGATGAATTGGTATTGGAAGCAGAGAACCGAATAAAAAAGGCTCTCGGGCAATAAGCTTAAATCCGAAATCACCTAAACATTCTTCCCTTCAATAATCTTAAAGAAATGATCGCGGTAGGTATCACCTACAGGGATTATCTTATCGCCAATGAAGATGCGGCTACGTTCTATGCTGTCTATCTTATTAAGCGCCACGATGTATGATTTATGCACCCGTACAAAATGCTTTTCGGGCAGGGTGTCTTCCATCTTCTTCATATTTTGCAGCGTAATGATACGCTCGGTTGGGGTAAAAATGGAGATATAATCTTTTAAGCCTTCAATATATAGTATTTGGTGCAGGTACACCTTTTGTATCTTATATTCGCTTTTTACGAAGATGAAATCGCTTAAAAAATCCTGTTGCTGTTGTTGAATTTGCTGTACAGGCTCAACCACCGCCTGTGTTACACTTGGCCGAATAATGCCCTGTGCTTTTTGCGCTGCCTTAAAAAAGCGGTCGAAAGCAATGGGTTTAAGCAGGTAATCAACCACATCCAGCTCATAACCCTCCAGCGCATATTGGGAGTAAGCTGTTGTTAAAATTACTTTTGTTTTGCCTGCGGATATCTTTAAGAACTGGATGCCCGTCAATTCGGGCATTTGCACATCTAAAAATACGAGGTCTATATTCCCCTCCTGCACCATGGTTAGCGCTTCAATAGGGTTAGTTGTGGCTTTAACCAGTTCTAAAAACGGCACTTTGGAAATGTAATCTTCCAGTATATGCAGTGCTAAAGGTTCATCATCAACTACAAGACATCTGATCATGCTATAAAATTAGCGATAATTCGCATGTGTAGGTATTCTTTTCATCGCGAATGTCTAAATTATATTTTCCGGGGTAAAGCAGGTCGAGCCGGCGCTTAACATTATTTAAGCCAATACCACCTACAGAATCCTTGTTATTGTGGTGTTTTTTATTCTGAATATAGAAATGTAAGTGCGCGTCATCGAGGGTGATTAATAGCCGTATCGGTTCAAGCGTATCACTGGCGACACCGTGTTTAAAGGCATTTTCAATAAAGGCTATCAATAATAAAGGCACTATTTTTTGATTGGTTACCCGTCCTTCTATTTTAAAATCGATATAAGCCTTATTTCCAAATCGTATTTTTTGCAGGTCGATATAGTTTTGCAGGTATTGCAATTCTTTGGAAAGATCAACCTTGTTATCATTACACTCATACAGCATATAACGCATTATCTCTGATAACTTGAGGATTGCCTCGGGCGTGGTATCCGACTTTTGGTAAGCTAACGAGTAAATACTGTTTAGGGAGTTAAATAGAAAATGCGGGTTTATCTGTGATTTTAAAAAGGCCAACTCGGCGCTAAGGCGTTGGTTTTCGAGGTCGCGTTGAACACGTTCATTTAATATCCAATCGACACCCAATTTAAGCACAAAGCTCAGAAATAAAAATATAAAGCTGGAGAACAGGGTACTGATAAAGTAGGCCGCAAACCCCGTAACCTCCAATTTCCCCATCCTATTGTGCACCAATATGTCTTTTTCAAATACCAGGCCTACGCCATATTTAAACCCACCGTATATAAAAACGGTGCTGATCACCGCAAGGATATATAATCCGTATTGCTTTTTATTGATAAAGCGTGGTATAAGCAACAGGAAATTAACATAGAAAAGGCTTATGTTAACGATACCGAAAATTCCCCAAAAAATAAATTCATGCTGTAAGCCAAACCTGCTGCTGTTATGCCCTACAAATACAAAAAATAATATAGCACATACCCAAAAAAACACATGCCAGAATATACGCAGATTTAAACTCATCAGCGCCAAAAATATATATACGATTGTTTTTATCGGCTAAGATTTAGATATAAGGGGACATTTTACCGATGAACTGGCTTTAAAAGCCGATGAACTATGTAATCGATTGAATTAAGCGTTCATCTATAAATTAAGGGGCTTGGTCTAATACTTTATAGCCGGTAAATAATTAAGTATTTCTTTGTATCATCAAATCACAAACAAATGAAAAAGCTGTTCACAAACTCAAATCCTTTCATCCTGTTACTTGCGCCACTGGTGTTTGCTATAATTATGGGCGTTGCGTACCAGTTTGAACAAAAGAAAGTATCTACAGATGGAAACTCAACTGTACAGGCTACCTCGCTTTTTGTTAAAGGCATTACCTTAGTAAAAACTGTTTGTTCTGTAGCCAAAGAGAAAGTTTGGTAATAAATACCAAGCTTAACATTATATACTGAAGAGGGCTGTTACTGCTACCTACAATTATCTTGCAAGCAGCAATAACAGCCCTCTTTTTAATTTACTTCTCCCCTACCTGCAAAACACAGGCAAACTTTCATGCCCCTGGGCATCTACCGACTGAACGGCGAAAAAGAAGTTGTCTTTAGAGTAATTTAGTTTAACGCTATTACCCGTTACGTATAGTTTCCTTTCCCAAAAAGGGCTGGTAGTTTCGCGCATCAGTACATAATATCCCACGGGCTTTTTACCATCCTTTGGATCTTCCCAACTTATATTGGTCATATTTGTTAAACCGCGCGATGGCATGGTAACATTCAGTGGCGCAGCGGGTGCCGACGCCAGGTTAGATAAAACCGAAAGGTTCATTCTTGCTACTTTTTGCACATAACTAAAATCAACCGAATCGGGTACATCGCCGTACCCTATTTCGTTTTCTTTGCGTACGTATTGGTGCTGGCGGGTAAAATTCTCATTCATTTCGGTAAACCTTACCGCAGTAAAACCCTGTGTCAGGAATGAGGTATGGTCACCTCCGCGTCCATAACGGTCACGGCGATAGATCAGTTTAACATCAAGATTATCAACATAGCGTTCGCCAACCTCCTTAATATAGCGCGCCAATTCTCTTGATGGGCTATCGTCCTCGCCGCCATTATTTATCAATCTTGTTAACTGTTGTTGGGTGGTTCCGGTTGGTACGCCTTCGCTAAAAACCCTTACATGTAAATTGTCTTTAATATCATTGTCAAGGCCGTGCGTATTGCCTACAATATCGTTATTCAACATCGCATCAACATTCCATTTTTCGGCCTTCGCGCGTTTTGCAACGTGGGCAGAACCATCCAAACCCTGTTCTTCGCCGCAAACAGCCATAAAAATTACAGTCGCGGGGAAACTATGTTTGGCCATTACCCTTGCTAACTCCATTGATACAGAAGTGCCCGAAGCGTCGTCATTAGCGCCCGGCGCATCGGCTTTTGAATCCATCACATCGCCCACTATCGAATCAAAGTGGCCGGATACTATATATACACGGGTATCTGTTGGATCGGTTCCCTTCAATATAGCCAGCACATTTTTTAGAAATACCGGGTTAGGTATACGACTGGCTTTAGGCTGGGTAAAGGTATCGAACTGAACGGTCATTCTGCCACCCGATTCTTTTGCATAAAGTTCATATTGTGCTTTTATCCAGTTACGCGCAGCCCCCGTTCCCACGGTAGTACTGGTAGTATCGCCCAACGTATGGCGCGTTTTAAAGCTAACCAGTTTGCGTATTGTTGCCTCAATATTTTTTACCGAAACTTCATTAACCATTTGTTTGATAGCTTCGTCTTGCTTAATAATAGTAGTTTGCTGTGCAGAAACACTAAAGCTGATAAGAGCTAAAGGAAGGATAAATTTTAAGTATTTCATGATGTATTTTAGATAAGTCAGTCAATTTTGAAGCCCTAAAATACATTTTTATAACTATATCCAAAACTACTCACCGCCAATGACAAATTAAAAAGGTGTTTTGCAAGAGCAAAACACCTTTTTAATGCTTTTTTCTATTATTTGCACACCTGCATATACGCACGTCTGCAAATTAAAATTTTACAACTTCTGCAAAGCGGCTTTAATTCGCGGTATCATTTGTTCAATATCCTCAAGTGTGCTTGCGCCAACAGATGCACGAAACCAGTTTACATTATCTTCTGTACCAAATGCAGAGAAAGGCACAAATGCCACACCTGCTTCTTTTATCAAATAAAAGTTGATGTCTGCCGAGTTTTTGATCAGGTCGCCATCGGGTGTGGTTTTGCCGGTATAATCAACCTTAACGGTTAAATAGATGGCGCCCATCGGGGCAATGGAATCTACCTTAAATCCTTCTGCTTTTAATTGCTGAAACCCTTTATGTAAGGCTGCAAGGCTGGTTTGTATCCTTGATTTTAAATTGTCGAGGTATTTGTCAACAATGGTATCGTCCAAAATATATTTAGCCATAGCTACCTGCTCGGCTTTTGGCGACCACGCACCCATGTGGCCAACAATGGCCTTCATGTTATTAATGATAGCTTCCGGGCCAAAACCCCAGCCTACACGTACGCCTGTAGCGGCAAAGCATTTGGATGCGCCGTCAATAAATATGGTATAGTCTTTCAACTCGGGGCGCAGGCTAACCGGGTTATAGTGCACATTATTCCCAAAGGTTAATTGCGAATAGATCTGATCGTATAAAAGATAAAGTGGTTTTTCCCCGGCCTTGCGGGTTTTGTTTTCGGCAATAACCAGGTCGCAAATTTCTTCCAGGTCCTTTTTATCAAACATCGTCCCGGTTGGGTTCAACGGCGAGCATAGTGCTAATAAAGTAGCACCTTTAATATGCGGGCGCAGATCGTTAGCCGTAGGCATAAAATTATGTTCGGGCGTAGTTTGAACGATGATGGCTTCGGCGCCTGTCAAGTCACAATAATGGTTATTGTTCCATGATGGTGCAGGGAAAACCACCTTATCGCCCGGGTCAACAACAGCCAAAAATGTAGAGTATATCAATGGCCTTGAGCCGCCCGAAATTAATATTTGTTTTGGTGAATAATCCAGCTCATACCTGCTTTTTAAAAAGGCTGATACACTTTCGCGTAAGATCAATACACCATCGGCGGGCGGATAATTGGTTTGGTTTGCGTTATACGCATCAATAATGCCTTGCTTTAATTCGGCAGGAATTGGGTAGATATTCGAGTCGTAATCACCAATGGTTAAGTTGGCAATATTTTGTCCTTGTCTTTTTAATTCATTTATCTCACCCGCGATCTTGATAATTTCAGATCCCCGCAGGTTTTGGGCTAGTGTAGATGCTTGCATTGTAATTCAAAAATAAAAATTCAAAAGTAAAAAACGAGGTCACTTATAAATAAGCTTCCCGCAGTTTGATCAAACGTATCCAGTGCATAAATTTCATCACCGGGTAAACAGGGTCTATCTCGAACCACCTTGCCGCAAAATTGGCATTGTTGGGGCGTTTATGATGATTATTCTGAAACAGTTCGCCAAGCATAAAAAAATCAAACGGGGTTGAGTTTTTTGATTTATCGCCGTTATCAAAATTTGCGTAGCCATATTTATGCCCGCACCAGTTTACAATAGCACCGTGAATAGGGCCCATCATAAAATGTATCGGCAGCAATAAAAACATCCACCAATGGGTAGCAAAAGCAATATAAAAGGCAACATATCCGCAACCAAATAATATACGCGATACGAAAGTTGATCCCCAATAATCAAGCAAGCGCCATTCGGGGTAATTGCCTTTAAATTGCGCCTCAGGTTCTTTTAAGCGTTTTTCGTAAAGCTTATAGCTTTGCGCCGTGCGCCACATCATCTGGAACACATCCGTAAAAAAATAGGGCGAATGCGGGTCCTTTTCGGTATCGCTAAAAGCATGGTGTTCGCGGTGCATAATTGCATAAGCGCGCGGGTTTAAATAGGATGATCCCTGGCAAATAAAAGTGAACAGGTGAAACAACCGTTCATTAAATTTATGGGTGCTAAACATTTTATGAGAGGCGTACCGGTGCAGGAAAAATGTTTGAAAAAATAGGGATAGAAACCAGTGGGCCAGGAAAAATATAAGAATTATCACGTATCAGGAATATTAAGGTAATGAATTATCGGACAAAGATACAATTAAAACAATAAGTTAATCTTAACCATATACGAAGAGTTTGTTAAATACAAACCTGAAGCGCCCACAACTAACGGTTATTATGACATTTTGTTTACGGGACGTAAATATTCGACGCGGTATTTCTCTTATATTGTCCTCAAATTTTTACACAACTAAATGGCAGCAACCGGCAAGTTAGAACGCAGTTTATCCTTAACACAGGCAACCGCCATTAACATGATAGATATGGTGGGCATAGGCCCGTTTGTAACCGTATCATTAATTGTTGGTGCCATGAAAGGGCCGCAATGTATACTGGCGTGGCTGCTTGGTGCGCTGCTTGCCTTTCTGGATGGCTCGGTTTGGGCCGAGTTGGGTGCTAAATGGCCCCAGGCCGGCGGTAGCTATGTGTTCCTGCAAAATCTCTATGGCAATAAAAAATTCGGCAGGATGATGTCGTTCCTGCTGGTTTGGCAAACCATTATACAGGCGCCATTGGTAGTGGCCAGCGCTTCAATTGGTTTTTCGCAATATTTAACATTTTTACTTCCACTAACTACCATCCAGCAAAAATTAATAAGCGGCGGGCTGGTTATTTTAGTAACCGCATTGCTTTACCGTAAAATTAGCAGCATAGGCAAAATTTCTATTTTATTATGGACCATAACCGGCGGTACTTTCCTCTGGCTAATTGGTTCTGGTTTCAGCCATTTTAATACGAGCTGGGCATTTGGGTACAGTAAAGATGCCTTTGATTTGACCCCGCTATTTTTTGTAGGGTTGGGGCAGGCATCGCTTAAAACGGTCTATTCTTACCTGGGGTATTATAATGTATGCCATTTGGGTGGAGAGATAAAAAACCCGGAACGAAACATCCCGCGTAGTATATTTATTTCGGTAGGAGGTATCGCGTTGCTTTATTTAGGTATGCAAATAATGATATTGGGCGCTATGCCATGGCAAAAAATTGCGGGGTCTAATTTTGTGGTAAGCGCTTATTTTGAACAAATATATAATCATCAAATAGCGCAGGTGGCTACAGGGCTTATCTTGGTAATTGCAGTAGCATCATTATTTGCGGTGATGCTGGGTTATTCGCGTATCCCATACGCGGCTGCGTTAGACGGCAATTTTTTCCCTGCATTTGGCAAACTGCATCCCACAAAAAATTTCCCTTATATATCGTTACTGGTACTGGGAGGCTTTGGATTTGTTTTTAGCCTTTTGTTTAAGCTGAGCGATGTAATAACAACTATACTTACCATGCGCATAGTAGTGCAATTTATAGGGCAATCAATAGGCGTTATTTACTGGCACAAAAAGAAGCCCGCCGATATACGCCCCTACAAAATGTGGCTATACCCGTTACCGGCAGTAATCGGTATTATTATTTGGCTTTTTATCCTTTTTACCAGTAAATGGAAATTCATTGGCTTGGCCGCAATAACTATCATAACCGGGATAATAGTTTTTTATATGGTTATATGGCCGAGAGAAAAAAGGCGACAGCTTATTACTGTTGAGTAAGGCTTTTTTGCAGCTTGTGAGCATCAATAACTTTCAAATCTGCAATATTTTTAAAATCTGAAACATTATGGGAAATTAAAACCAGGTTATATACAATTGCTGTAGCCGCAATTATTGCATCAGGTAGTTTGGTTTTGTTATTTTTGCGTATCTCGATGCTTGCATCCACAATGTTATTTGTAAGATCAAATACTTTAGCATCGTTCATGAAATTAATAAGTAGTTGATAATGTTCAACCGGAGCATTAAAACCCAGTACCTCAATTTTAGTTATTACAGATATGTTGGGTACTTTATCAACAAGATTATTCAAGAAAATCATTCCATCGGCAGGAAGATTTTTACCCAAATAATCGATTATTGCATTTGTATCAATTAAATATTTAAATATTGCGATTGTTCCATTCGTTACGGCTTTGGGCTACATAATCCTGAAGTTCGTCCGCAATAGCAGAAGGCAATTTTCCAGCATATTTTTCAGACAGCTTTTGTGTTGGCTGTACGCCTTTCTTCAATAATTTGATGATGTGCATGTCCTCCAAGTCCTCTAAAAGCTTATATGCTTTACTATCGTTTATTTGTACAAGTACAGTTTCCATTGATATTAGTCTAAATCCGTATTATTCAAATATACGATTAGCGGATAGATTTGACAACTTTTATAAAGATGTCAAAAGCGGTTACTTACTATCTAAACTTTTAATAAACACAATAATTTCATTACTCTCCTTTGCAGTAAGGTTAAGTTTATCAGCGGCTAATGTTTGGTTATCCACTTTATAGCCCAGGCCTGCGTCGCCTCCTTTATTGTAAAAATCCATTACCTGCTCCAATGTTTTAAATACCCCATTGTGCATATATGGTGCGGTGCGCGCCGCATTACGCACAGTGGTTATTTTAAAGGCATGTTTAAAGGCATCAACCTTTAATATGTCATACCTGCCCATGTCCTTATCAATCGCTTTGCCATCGGCAGTTTGCGGCACGCCTATCACCTCACTTTCAATAAGCGTATATCTTGGTGGAAAAGACCCGTTAAATAAAGGCATGTAATGACAGGTAGCGCATTTTGCCTTGCCCATAAATAAATTAAAACCGGTAACTTCTTCAGGGCTCATCGCTTTTTTATCGCCCCGCATATATTCATCAAAACGACTGTTCAAAAAAACCAGGCTGCGCACGTAGGAGCCAATGGCATTCATCACTTCAAGGGTATCAATGCCAACCCTGCCCTTTTTGGGAAAAGCATCCGTAAATAGTTCACGGTAGCTTTTATTTTCCCACAGGCGATTAGCGGCTTGCTTCATAGAGCCATGCATCTCATCTTTATTTTGAACAACACTAAGCGCCTGGTCCTCTAACGTGGCTGCCCGTAAATCATAAAACTGCGATGCCTGCAGCGCGGCGTTGATCAATGTCGGTGTGTTTCTCCTGATGGGCTTATTACTTTCGATGATGGTGTTTTTTACCAGCCCGTCTGTAAATGCCTTTTCAGGATTATGGCAGGTTTGACAGCTTCTTTTGCCATTGCCTGATAATATTGGATCGGCAAACAACGCATTACCTAAAGCTATTTTTTTGTCCGTAGTAAAGGAAGAAGGATCGCCGGGGGCATAGGCATTGGCGTTATAGGCGTTTTTATCAAAAAGGGTTTTGGCCTCTTTATTTAGTAAACGGTTATAGGTGATTTCCTTAAAATTTAATTTCTCTTCCAGGTTGGAGATGCTTGTAGTGAGTGCATTGCCATAACCGGTAATAAACGCGGCCCTGTCAAACGCATTAAAATCTGTGTTGCTTCTTAAGTACTTGTTTGCGGCATCAAGTTCTGCCGGTAAATTTTCATTACCTGCCTTATCCTCATAATATGCAAGCACTATTTTTAAGCTCTCCAAACTTACTGCCGATTCCTGTGAAGCCCTTAACGTAAGCGGGTTATCAAAACCCGTAATACCCAAAGTTAATATCCTGAAAACCTCCTGTTTGGATGCGTCAAATACCTGCCAGTTAAACAGGTCGACATTGGCAAAGTAGCTTTTAAATTTATCGCAGCCGGTTTGCAATAGTTTTAATTGTTCAATCAATTGTTTTCTTTTTGTGGTATCGTATTTCGGAAACAGGTAACCTTCTATAACCTGCAGACCCGCCGGTTCAAATACCTGGCCGCTATTCATTTCTATTTCCTGCACCGGCGGCCCGTTTACAAACCGTGACGTTGCAGGCGAAAAATACTCTGCTGCCCATTCAAATTTTTTATAGGATAACCGGGTTTGCAAAAACAATCGCTGTAGTTTTTTTTCATTTGGAGTACTGCTTCCAACTGCTGCCATTAACTTGTTTTTATCCAATATAAAACTATCAACCTGTAATACCAGCGTTTGTGCTATTGCCTTTTCGGGCGGGATAGCCGGCTGCCTGCACGAGAAAATGGTATAGCCAATTATGATAATGAGTAGAATTGGTATAAAAATGAGTTTCTTCATTAAAGAAATTTAGTAAAAATGCAGTGTAGTTTAAATAAAAAAACAAGGGATAGCATTTGCCACCCTTGTTTTGATCTATAATTGATCCTGTTTAACAGGCTTTGTTGCGAAACTTAAAAAGAGAATGTAAACGCATTTGATAATGGATTTGCATTCTTATCGCGATCGGACAATGGTGTTAAACCCCATCTTTTCTCGATAAATGAAAGTATGCTAACGGTTTCGTATTGCGTGTGGTCAACATACCCTTGTTTGGCAAACGGGGAAATAATAAGTGCCGGAACGCGTGTACCGGGGCCCCATTTTTTGTCGATAACCGGTGGCACTACGTGGTCCCAAAAGCCACCATGCTCATCATAGGTAATAATAATCACGGCATCCTTGCCGTTTGGCCCATTAAGCACGTCATTAACAAGGTCAAGGGCATGTTTTTCTCCCAGCGCTACGTCAGAATAACCAGGATGCTCATTATAAGTACCCAATGGTTTTACAAAAGATACCGCAGGCAATGTACCTGCCGCGGCTGCGGCAATAAATACGGTTTCGTCTTTTAAGTGATCCTTTTTTAATTGGGTGCCATCCGCATAGTTCGCATAATAGGCAAACGGTTGGTGATGGAACTGGAAATTTGGATCGGGATTACCTGCAAGCGCATTATCCCATCCGCCCGAATACCATACCCATGAAACACCTTTATCGTTTAACCTGTCTCCAATAGTTGGATTGGTTTGGTTGGGTACTAAAACATTTGCAGCCGCGCTGGCCGGGTGTGGCGCGTTAACGGTATAGCTTGTATTTACAACAAAGCCATCAGGTGTTACCTGTCCATCTGTAGTTACATTACCTGACGCATCTACCTTTGCTACAATGGTTGACGGTGCGCCCGGAAAAGTAGGGCTCGCGGCAGCAATCAGCCATTGGTGGTTTAAGAACGAACCACCAAATGCGCTGTGATAAAAATTATCGCAAAGCACATATTTTTGCGCCATTGGCAACAAAGGCAATAAACTGGTTTTGTAATAACCCTGTGATAACCCGGCCGAGTTACTGTTATACAAGGCAAATTTATCCATTTTACCGCCGTCTATCTGCATTTGCTCCTGGTAGTAACGGTGCAAAACATCCTGTGTAATCACGTCATTAGCTACATACTGGTCAATGTTAAAATAGGTGTTAGATAAATTTGTAGGGAACACCGGTGTGCCAGGGATAGCAGGTAAAACAGTATAAGGGGTGCCGGTTGCATCTACCTGCGTGGTATTTGATGGGGTTGCGTTTGATAAACCGTTTGCGCCCGCAAATTGGCCATACAGGTTATCAAAGCTGTGGTTTTCCATATAAATAACCACCACATGGTTTACACTGTTAATGGTGGCTGCATTACCATTATTGTTTTTTTTGCAACCAACAAAAGCAATACTTAAAAGCACCATCCCTGCAATGGGCAATACCAGCAGGTTGGTTTTAAAATTGTAAGATTTGTTTTTCATAACTGAGGAGCGTTTGGTGTGATTTGTTTAAATACAAAAAACGGGCATCAGCGTAAACACAGCGTTAGTGTTAGGTGATTATATTATTAATATTAGGCTGTGTTTAAGGTATTTACTTAAAATAGAAATAACTTTAATATAACTTACTTAGTAGTCACTTAGTTGAAACAGCTTAGCTAACAACCGGTACGATTCCATCCGGTCATCAAAATCTTCGGCTATAGTTACTACCACAATTTCATTCACATCATAATCTGTGGCTAATTGCGTTAACCGGGCTTTAACTTTATCTGGGGTGCCGGCAACCACGCGCAGGCGGTTATACCGGATACGGTCCTGCTCGGCTAAAGTGTAGGTTTCATTCTTCACATCCTCATACCCTATCGGCGTAATGGCCGAGCCTCTTTCAAATTGCAAAAAGCGATGATCCATTACGGCTTTATGCTTCATTACTTTCTCTTCATCTTCTGAGCAGAATATAAAGATAGCCATGTTTGCTTCGGGGGTTTGCAGGTCTTCGGATGGTTTAAACCGCTCCTTATATATCTTCACATTTTCGGGCCCGCCAACCGGGTTAATAAAGTGTGCGAATGAAAATCCCATACCAAAATGCGCGGCAAACAACCCGCTTTGCCCGCTTGAGCTTAGCAGCCACATGTTGGGCACCGTTTTTACCTGCGGAATGGCACGTATCCTGGCCTGTATCGTTCCCGGGTCGCCGCGATCATGGAAATAATTTTGCAGGTCCACTAATTGTTCTACAAAATCCTGCTCCTTAAACTGGTTGGATGGGTTTAATATGGATGCCGTTATCCTGTCCGTCCCAGGCGCGCGGCCCATGCCTAAATCAATGCGGCCGGGAAATAATGCTTCCAGCATCCTGAAATTTTCGGCAACCTTTAATGTGCTATGGTTAGGCATCATTATCCCGCCTGAACCTACGCGTATATGCTGGGTTTGCCCGGCAAGGTGGGCTATCAATACCTCTGGTGTCGACCCGGCCAAACTGCCGGTATTATGATGTTCTGATACCCAAAAGCGGGTATAGCCTAATTCATCGGTTAGTTTTGCTAACGCGATGGTTTCCTGTACGGCCTGTTCGGCATCTACTCCTTTGCGTATAGGCGACTGGTCCAGTACACTCAGGTGAATTTTATTTGTGTCCATAATTTATGAACACAAAGGTAGGGATAGGGTTGTAAGGCGGATGTAAAGATTTAACCTTGTCATTCTGAGCGGCAGCGAAGAATCTTCTAAAAGCGAAAAGTACCACAATGCCTGTCAATCGTATAAGATCCTTCGCTGCCGCTCAGGATGACAAAGGGCCAATTATTTAAACCTATTCCTCAACTCCGCCAATTTAATCGCCATATCTGTTTCAATAGGCTCCGGCTTCTTAACCTGTACAGGCCTTTGCGGTTGCTGATAAGGCTTTTTAGGCTGAGGAACCGCGGAAGCCTTTGGCTCATCGACTTTCATAGATAAGGCAATCCTTTTTCGTGCGACATCTACCACGGTTACCTGTACCTGCTGGTGAACCTTCAGCACTTCGTTAGGGTCTTTAATAAAGCGGTTGGTGATCTGGCTTAAATGCACCAGCCCATCCTGGTGAACACCGATATCTACAAACGCACCGAAGTTGGTAATGTTAGTTACTATGCCGGGCAATTTCATACCTGTTTTCAGATCGGTAATGCTGTTTACGCCATCGGTAAAACTGAAGGCTTCAAACTTTTCGCGCGGGTCGCGGCCGGGTTTGGCAAGTTCGGCCATGATATCGGTTAACGTTGGCAAGCCAACCATTTCAGAAACATAGCTTTGCAGTGGAATGCTTTTACGCAGCTTCTCATCACCCATTAATTCTTTTACCGAACAACCTTTATCCTTGGCCATTTTAGCTACCAGGTCGTACCGTTCGGGGTGAACGGCACTGGTATCTAAAGGGTTTTCGGCGTTGTGGATGCGTAGAAATCCAGCAGCCTGTTCAAATGCCTTGTCACCTAAACGCGGCACTTTTTTAAGCTGATCGCGTTTGGTGAACGCACCATTTTGATCACGGTATTCCACAATATTTTGCGCTAACTGCGGACCAAGGCCCGATACATAAGCCAGTATTTGTTTGGATGCGGTATTCAGTTCCACGCCAACGGCGTTTACGCAACTTATCACCGTATCGTCTAACGATGCCTGTAATTTATTTTGATCTACATCGTGCTGGTACTGGCCCACTCCGATGGATTTGGGGTCTATCTTAACCAGTTCCGCCAATGGGTCCATCAAGCGGCGACCAATAGAAACCGATCCCCTAACCGTCACATCCTTATCCGGAAATTCTTCCCGGGCCACATCTGATGCGGAATAGATTGATGCGCCACTTTCGTTCACCATTACTACTTCAACGCCCGGCAGGTTTAACTTGCGGACAAATAATTCAGTTTCTCTACCCGCTGTACCGTTTCCGATAGCAATAGCCTCCACCTTATATTTTTCAAATAAATGAGCAACCGTTTTTTCGGCCTCTTTAGCCTGCCCGGCACCAGTATGCGGGAAGATGGCAGTGTACTCCAACAGTTTGCCTTGCTCATCCAAACAAACCACCTTACAACCGGTACGGAAACCGGGGTCGATGGCCATGGTGCGTTTTTGACCAAGCGGAGCGGCTAATAAAAGTTGGCGGGCATTTTCTGCAAATACGCGGATAGCTTCTTCATCAGCTTTCTTTTTGGTGAGCAGGCGTACTTCGGTTTCCATTGATGGTTTTAGCAAGCGCTTGTAACCGTCAGCGATTGCTATCCGTACTTCGTTGGCCGCATCGTTATTGCCGGTAATAAATGCCTGGTCAAGCATCGCGATAGCTTCCTCTTCGGGCGGCATTAGATCTAAATACAATATCTCCTCTTTTTCGGCGCGGCGCAGGGCCAGTATGCGGTGCGATGGCGCCGTTTTAACCGGCTCTTCCCAATCAAAGTAATCTTTATATTTCTGCCCTTCGGTTTCTTTACCGGGTATCACTTTTGATTTAAAGCTACCCTTTGTTAAAAAAAGCTCACGCAGTTTGGTGCGGACCTCGGCATTTTCGCTGATGAACTCGGCGATGATATCCCTTGCGCCGCCTGTGGCTTCGGCTATATCTTTAACCCCTTTTTCTTCATCGATATATTTTTCCGCTTCGGCGGTTACGTCAAATTTGTTTTGTGCCAAAATAGCGTCGGCCAATGGCTGCAGACCTTTTTCGCGGGCTATGCTGGCGCGGGTTTTGCGTTTAGGGCGATAGGGCAGGTAAATATCCTCCAGCAGCACCATTGTTTCGGCAGCGTTAATGGCCTTTTCCAGTTCGGGCGTTAGTTTGCCCATTTCTGTTAACGAGTTTAATATCGCTTCGCGGCGTTTATCCAGGTCGCGCAGTTGTTGTATACGATCGCGCAGGGTGGTTACCTGTACTTCGTCCAGGCTGCCGGTAACTTCCTTGCGGTAGCGGGAGATAAACGGAACAGTTGCGCCTTCATCCAGTAAGGCAATGGTTGCACTTACCTGTTTTTCGGCAATAGAAAGTTCGGCAGCTAATTTTTTATAATGGGTGTTCATGTGCATATAAAGTCAGTCTGCGAAAATCGGGTTATGGGAGGAGATGTCAAAGGGGTGTTGGGAAATAGTTGAAGAAGTTGTTTAGGTGAACCGACAACAGGGTTAACATAACTTAACACAGTTCAATATTTACTTTTATAAGTAGTTGATTATTAAATATTTATAAATAAGTGGGGTTAACATAAAATACAGCTTTTTTGATTCCAGCCCGAAGGGGCCTCTCCGGAATCTGCGGGGACGGGAAAATCGGGTTATGGGGGAGATGTCAAAGAGTGTTGGGAAATAGCTTCATTTCGATATGTGTAATTACGTGAGATAGTTATATGCGATATAATATTTAATTTAGTAAATCACTATAAACATAAAATTGTGACACCTTATCAAAAGATTAATTTTTCCATTTTTTCAAAAGTCATCTATAACGCATGGCCGGAAAAAGTTTTTAATAGGTTATTAAATATTGAAAATGTAAAATCCTTTTATAACGCTTCTTATAAAGATTTTGAGAAGCAATTACATTCAGAATTAAATAAATATCATCCTGCTAGCTGGATTCTTGAAGCTTATAAGCAGATTGAATTGTGGACAGTAATTTATTATGAAATTAAAACAGATCAAATCTCAGGTTCTATTCAATTGGCACCTATTGGAAGATATGGTTGGCGATATGTGATTGAAGTTTCTATAGAAAGGTTAAATACAAATTTTTCTTTTAGTAGTTTAAAGCCTACCGAAGAAAGCATGAATAATGTCTTAACTATTTTAGCAGGGATGTATATTTCCTCTGAATATTCGAATTACCTTCATTTCTTAGATAAAAGATTACAATCCGCTCAGTTGGTTTTTTCACCACGCCTTTTTATGGGGGACCCATTACTATCCGAAAGCGAAAAATTATTTTTTAATAGAATAAAAGATAGTATATCTAGTGAAACAGATTGGACGGGGGTTGAGCATGTTTCCCCTAATAATGATTTGACTAAAAATAAAGTCAACGAACTTCTAATTAACAATTTTTCAATTTCTATTGATGAAATCCATCTAATTATAACCTCAATAATAAATGGGATATCCTCAATTACTAATGCCTCGATAACCGTTCAGCCCCTGGATGATTTTGTGGACTTAATTAATATAATTTCTCGACTATCAAAAGAAAAAATCATCTCATTTATAAATTTAGCATTCTTGAATTATAAAAATCCACAATATCAAAGCAGAGATTTTCTTCGAAAAAGTCAACAAATAAGGATGCTTCATTTTGCTGGAGTGTTATTAACTCTTGAAAATAATTATAATTCAATTTATGATGATTATAGTGCAAAAAGACCCGATGTACTTTCTGCGCAACATCATATAATCATAAGTCCCACATTATTAGCAGAATGGTTAGATATGTTCATAATAAAATTAGTTTTGGGGCAAAGAACAGATTTAAAACAAATCGAATCTCTCAAAAAACCAATTGCTGATATTGAATCCTTTTATCGTATAAACATATTTGAATCAGAGGTAAAAAAAATAATGGAAGGATTTAATTTTAAGTGTTTTAACTTAAAAAAAGTAAATGGTAAAGACATAGACTGCGGGGAAATAGATATAATAGGATTTTCAACAAAATTGAATGCAATCTATATAGTTGAATGTAAAGCTTTATCACCAATTATAGATGCGAGAAGCTTAGGTCAAGTGGTTAATGATCATTATATTCAAAAGAAATATCATGCAAAATTTCTAAAAAAGATCAAATGGATTAAGGATAATTTAGATGTTGTAAAATTATTATTTCAAGAAAGATTCAATATCGCCATTCCTTCAGATGTATTGATTAATCCATTCTTTGTGACTGTTACCGATAGTACATTGGATATAATTGAAGATAGCTATAATATTTTTACTTTTTATGGATTTAAAAATTATATAAGTAATGAACTTAGATGATTACGGTTTAATCAATTTGGTAATAGCAAAGGAAGAAATAGAGAGTTTTGACTTTGGTGAAATTTATAATTTTTTATTGTCGGCCAAGGACAACCCTAAAACTTATTATAATAAACTTAACATTATTGTCTACGGATATGATAATGATAATAGAGAACTGTATGAAATTTCAGAAGTGAGAACTTATCTGGATTTTTTAGATAAGTCTTTTCCGTATTGGTTTTATTTTATAAATTTAGATATACCGAAAAGCCATTCATTTCTTTCTGTTCTTATAACATGTTTATGTAAGCTTGAATTTATAGGCCCGGATGTCAATGGCACAAAAACAGTTGAGTTTAGCATAGAGGATCAAAAAAATTTCATACTAAATCATTTTGGATTCATGAATGAAATAATGGACCAACATAACTACCCTGAAAAAGAGATAAAAAGAAGATCTCAACTAATATTAAAAATAGTTACATAACATTCATCGTATATTGAAAACATGGTGCACCGAGAAATTTTAATTCCTGATAAAGAAAACCACAGCGTAGAAATGCCTGAGCAATTTTATGGAAGAAAAGTGGTAGTAATAATTATGGATGTAGCCGCCGATTCTTCTGTGAATAAATTCCCTGTACCACCAGTTGGCAAAGTGGTTTCAATGAGCGACTTATTTGAGTATTTTGGCGCGGCTCCAGATTCCCCCCCTACCCCTCAAAATGATATAAAAACACCACTTCGCCGGTGTAAGCCGGTTTTTTTTCGCCTTCAATTTCCATTTCAACGCCTATGGTGGCTTTGGTAATACCGCGTAAATTAATGATGGCTGCCAGCCTTGCTTTTAGGCGCACATGGCTGTTTACCACTACCGCCTGCCCAAAACGGATATTATCAATACTATAATTGATCTGCATTTTAAGGTTCTGTACATCGGCTATCTGGTGCCAAAAGTAGGGCAGCAGCGATACCGTTAAGTAACCATGCGCTATGGTAGCTTTAAACGGGCTTTCATTTAAGGCCCGTTCGGGGTCGGTATGTATCCATTGGTGGTCTATAGTAGCCTCGGCAAATTTGTCTATCTGCTCCTGCGTGATAACATGCCAGCCCGATATGCCTATCTCTTTACCCAGGTGCGATTCAAATTCTTCGTAGTTTTTAATAGTGATCATAAGCGTAGTTTATAATGGCGGGGTAAAAATAGTAACTTTTTTTAGTTTGCAGTTTTCGGTTAACAGTTTGCAGTAGGTTTCCTTAAATATGAGCGTAAAGGCCTTTGCCTGCATAGTCT
>Ga0193702_1000093_pt1 | contig 36965 bp, 31 predicted proteins | sample U3a1metaG_FD_143060 | JGI IMG/M metagenome (GOLD analysis project Ga0193702, IMG submission 143060) | Soil microbial communities from a riparian zone of the East river system, Colorado, United States - U3a1 | ecosystem: Environmental > Terrestrial > Soil > Riparian zone | place: USA: East River... | reverse complement strand
GATGGATGTCATCCCACACAATATGACGGCGGCCAACACAATTACAATACCGCGGCCGAGGCCGAACAAGCCGCCCAGGCCGCGGTCCGCCAAGGACAGGCCGCTGGCCTTGACCGCCGCGTCGAATGCCAAGGTCACCAGTCCCATCACGATGCGCACGCCGAGGAACAGGGCCACGAAGGCCACCATCAGGCGCAGCGCCTCGCCCGGGATCATCGACGGCAGCAACGGCGCCAGCTTGGCGCCGTAGGCATTCGCGACCACGAAGGCGACCACCCAGCCCAGCAGCGACAGGATTTCCTTGACCAGGCCGCGCATGGTGCTGATGACAACCGAGGAGATCAGGATGCACAGTACCAAATAATCGAAAATCGTCACGCCGCGTAGGTCCTGTCCGGTCTGCCCATGGTCAGGTCGGGATCATGCTGCCGGACAGGCCCAGCTTGTCGAGCCTGGCGCGCATCTTCTCGGCCTCTTCCCTGCTGAACGGGCCGACCCGCACCCGGATCACGTTCTTGTCGCCGGCCGTACCCTTCTGGGTGAAGGACTTGATGCCGTTGTCCTTCAGCTTGCCCTGCAATTCGCTGACCTTGTCCTGCGAGGCGAAGGCGGCCACCTGCAGCACGTATTTCTGGCTATCGTTGTTCGGCTTGCCTTCGAGGATGGCCAGCGCGCGCGCATCGTCGTTGGCCGCCACGGCCGTCCTGTCGTCCTTGAGCGGCGGCTTGGCGGCCGGCTTCTCGGCCGGCTTGGCCTCGGCCTTGGCCGTCTTCGGTTCGGGCTTGGGCGCGTCCTTCACGCCCGGCAACGTGACTTCGGCCACGGCGGGCGCGGCGACCACCACCGGCGCCGGCGATGCCGGTGCGGCGGACTTGGGCGGCGCTTCGACGATCTGTTCGCGCTGGTCGAGCGCATCGGCGGCGGCCACCCTGGTCGGCGCGGCGACGACAGGCTCGGACGGCGCCGGCAGCGGCGCGGCCTTGTCCTTCGACGGGATCTGGATCGCGATGTCGCTGGACAAAGATTTGGGTTCGGAATCGAGCAGCATCGGCAGGCCGACCGCGACCGCCAGCGCCAGCGCCACCGCGCCGACCAGCCGGCGGCGCGCGCGTTTCTTTTCAGGCAAGACGGGATCGTCGGCCTCGGCCTTGTTCTTGCCGCGCCTGGCGGCGGGTTCGCCGGCGCTCGACGCGCGCTTGGATCGGGCGCGCGCCGCAATGGTCTCATCGTCGGCGCGGGAATAATAGCCACGGTCTTCGCCAGTGGTGTCTTGCTTGTTTTTATTGAGGAACGAGAACAAGCCCATGCGGTCTATTTTCAGTGGGTGGAGGATTTTCGGGCTGCCATCACACCGGCGACGGTGTAGAAGGATCCAAAGACCACAATTCTATCATTCTCTCCGGCCCGGCTCCTTGCATCCGCAAAAGCCTGGGCCGGATCGGCGAAGGCGGCGACCGTGCGTTCGCCCGGTTTCGCATCGCCCTGCGGCAAGGCGGCCAGCTTGTCCGCCAGCGCGCGCGCGGAAGCCGAACGCGGCGACGGCAGGTCGGCCACGCACCAGTGATCGACATGGGCCGCGATCGGCGCGATCACGCCGTCGATGTCCTTGTCGTCCATGATACCGAACACCGCGTAGGTGTAGGGATGGAAGCCCATATTGCCGAGGTTCTGGGCCAGCGCCGCGGCCGCGTGCGGATTGTGCGCGACGTCCAGGATCACGGTCGGGCGGCCCGGCAGGACCTGGAAGCGGCCCGGCAATTCGACCGTCACCAGCCCGGCCCGCACGTCCTGGGCGCCGACCGGCAGTTCGAGCCGCAGCACTTCGAGCGCGGCCAGCGCGGCCGCGGCGTTCAGCAGCTGGTTGGCGCCGCGCAGGCTCGGATAGGCCAGCGCGTTGCGGCGCTGGCTGCGGCCGCCGTAATTCCACTGCTGCTGGTCGCCCGCATAATTGAAGTCGCGGCCCAGCAGCCAGAGGTCGGCGCCGATCGCCTCGGCGTGCGCGACCAGCGTAGCCGGCGGCACCGGGTCGCTGCAGATCGCCGCCTTGCCGGGCCGGAAAATGCCGGCCTTCTCGAAGCCGATTTTCTCGCGCGTGTCGCCCAGGTAGTCGGTGTGGTCGATGTCGACGCTGGTGACGATCGCGACGTCGGCGTCGATCACATTGACCGCGTCGAGCCGCCCGCCCAGCCCGACTTCGAGGATCGCGACGTCGATGCCGGCGTTGGCCAGCAAGTGCATGATGGCCAGCGTGGTGAATTCGAAATACGTGAGCGCGACAGCGCCGCGCTGCGCCTCGACCGCGTGGAAGCTGGCCACCAGCGCCGCGTCGGACGCGAGCTCGCCGCCGACCCGCGCGCGTTCGTTAAAGTCGAGGAAGTGCGGCTTGATGTAGAGGCCGACCCGGTAGCCGGCGCGCAGCAGGATCGATTCGAGCATCGAGCAGGTCGAGCCCTTGCCGTTGGTGCCGGCCACCATGATGACCGGGCAGGCGAAGGCCAGGCCCATGCGCTGCTTGACCTGCTGCACGCGGGCCAGGCCCATGTCGATGTGGACTTCGGCGTGGCGCGACTCGAGCAGCGCGAGCCAGGCATGCAGGGTGGTCGGGAGTTCGCTCATGATCGACTTCGGTGAGGGCGGCGCGCGCCGCGACGTGCACGCGCCGGGGTGAGGCGGTCATTACGCGATGACTTCGGCCGCCTGGTCTTGCAGCAAGGCCAGCAGGCGCGCGATTTCGTCGCGCATCTTGCGGCGGTCGACGATCATGTCGACGGCGCCCTTGGTGACCAGGAATTCGGCGCGCTGGAAACCTTCCGGCAGCTTTTCGCGCACCGTGTTTTCGATCACGCGCGGGCCGGCGAAGCCGATCAGCGCCTTCGGCTCGGCGATCACGACGTCGCCCATGAAGGCGAACGAGGCCGACACGCCGCCCATGGTCGGGTCGGTCAGCACGCTGATGAAGGGCAGCTTTTTCTCCGACAGCTTGGTCAGCATGGCGGTGGTTTTCGCCATCTGCATCAGCGACAGCAAGCCTTCCTGCATGCGCGCGCCGCCGGTGGCGGTGATGCAGATGAAGGGCACCTTCTGCTCCAGTGCGATCTGGGCGCCGCGCACGAAGCGCTCGCCGACCACCGACCCCATCGAGCCGCCCATGAATTCGAATTCGAAACAGGCCACCACCACCGGCAGGCTCATGATCGCGCCGCCCATGACCACCAGCGCGTCGGTCTCGCCGGTCGCTTCCATTGCCGCTTTCAGGCGGTCCGGATACTTCTTGCTGTCCTTGAACTTGAGGGTATCGACCGGCAGGGTCTCCTGCCCGATGTCGTAGCGGCCGCCTTCGTCGAGCAGGCCGTCGAGCCGCGCGCGCGCCCGGATCCGCATGTGATGGCTGCATTTTGGACAAACGTGCAGGTTCGATTCCAGGTCGGTGCGGTACAGCACCGCTTCGCACGAGGGGCACTTGACCCACAAGCCTTCCGGCATGGTCTTGCGGGCGGCGGCATCGGAGCGCTGGATCCGGGGGGGCAGCAGTTTTTCCAACCAACTCATACATTCTCCTTCTGCGGCAAATCTTCAGTTGGCGGTAGTTTAGCCGCTCGGCCCCCGCTTGTCGAACTTTGCGAACTTGAAATTAGCTATCTGACATTGTTGCTTGCAAAGATGCCAGCCGTGTCATTGGTCCCAATGAAAAGCTGCTTGAAACGTTACACGAATGTCACATTGTTTCTTGTCAAGCCGTGGCGCGCTTGGTACGAAATGCAAACTGCAAAATATTCTCAAATAATTTAGTTGCCCCCATGTAATTTTTATGAGAAATTAGTACCATTCTCGGAGTCCCACTCCGATTCCACAATTTCTCCAAGGATCACCATGAAACTCAACGACGTGCGCGTCGGATCGCGTCTGGCCGGCGGCTTCGCCATCATCCTGCTGCTGCTGGCGATGATGCTGGGCGCCGGCATCTGGACCTTGCGCGCCAGCGCCGCCGCCACCCGCGACATGATGTCGACCTCGCTGGTGAAGGAAAGGCTGGCCGAGGAATGGTTCCGCAGCGTCTCGTCCGGCGTGACGCGCGCCACCGCGCTGGCCAAGAGCAAGGATCCGGCCCTGGAAGCGGTCATGGCGGTCGAAGCGAAGAGCTCCTCGGGCCGCGGCAACGCCCTGATCTCGAAGGACCTGGACGCGATGGACATGGATCCGCCCGAACAAGCCCTGCTCGACAAGATCAACCAGATGCGCATCGCCTATACCTCCCTGCGCGACACCATCATGAAGACCAGGAAGGCCGGCAACGAGGAAGAAGCCATGCGCCTGTTCGACACCCAATTCAGCACCGTGCCGGCCCAGTACGTCGCCAGCATCAAGACCTTCCTCGACTACCAGCACAAGGAAATCGACAACGCCGGCGCCGAGATCGAGAACGAGGCCAAGCGCAGCACCATCCTGCTGGCGACCCTGGGCGGCGTCGCGCTGCTGCTGGGCGCGGTGTTTGCGCGCATCCTCACGCGGTCGATCACGGTGCCGCTGCAACAAGCGGTAAGGGTGGCCGAGACGGTGGCCGCCGGCGACCTGAAGACGCACATCGAGGTCGAGGGCCGCGACGAAACCGCCCAGTTGCTGCAAGCGCTGAAGGACATGAACGCCAGCCTGTCCGGGATTGTCGGCGAGGTGCGCGGCGGCACCGATGCGATCAGCACCGCGTCGAGCGAGATCGCGGCCGGCAACCTGGACTTGTCGGCACGCACCGAGGAACAAGCCAGTTCGCTGGAGCAGACCGCGGCCTCGATGGAAGAACTGACCTCGACCGTCAAGCAGAACGCCGACAATGCGCGCCAGGCCAACCAGATGGCGGTGTCGGCCGCCAGCGTGGCGGTCAAGGGCGGCAGCGTGGTCAAGCAAGTGGTCGATACGATGGCCGCGATCAATGGCTCGTCGGCCAAGATCGTCGACATCATCGGCGTGATCGACGGCATCGCCTTCCAGACCAACATCCTGGCGCTGAATGCCGCGGTGGAAGCGGCGCGCGCCGGTGAACAGGGCCGCGGCTTCGCGGTCGTCGCATCCGAAGTGCGCAACCTCGCGCAACGCTCGGCCGCGGCGGCCAAGGAAATCAAGACCCTGATCGGCGACTCGGTGGACAAGGTCGCCGAGGGCAGCAAGCAGGTGGCCCAGGCCGGCGCCACGATGGACGAGATCGTCGGCAGCGTCAAGCGGGTCACCGACATCATGGCCGAGATCATGGCCGCCAGCATCGAGCAGACCTCGGGCATCGAGCAGATCAATCAAGCGATCGCGCAGATGGACCAGGTCACCCAGCAGAACGCGGCCCTGGTCGAGGAAGCGGCGGCCGCCGCGGCCTCGCTGCAGGAGCAGGCCGGCGGCTTGTCGGCGGCGGTCAGCATCTTCAAGCTCGAGGCCAGCAACGCGGGGCCGCACACGGCGCCCGCGCGCGCGGCCAAGGCCCCCGCGGCAGCGGCCGCACCGCGCCGCCTGGCGCTCGCCCGCGACGAGAACTGGGAAGCATTCTAGCCGTCGCCACACCCACGCATCGCAGATCGACAGCGGCGCCCGCTCCCGCGCGCGGCGCCGCGGCATACCCATTTTTATATTTACAACAGGACGGAGAAAACATGCACCACCCCCACAAGACTACCCTGGCCGCAGTGGCCATGCTCGCCTGCGCGCTGCCGCTGGCGGCACAGGCGCAGGATGGATCGACTGTGCAGATTTACGGCAAGCTGTACCCCGAAATAGTGTCGTACCGCGAGAGCGGCGGCACCGCTCCCGGGACCCAGGTCAGCACCCTGGTCAAGGCGCCCACGGCCGCACAGACCTCGGTGTCGGGCACCGCGATGGAATCGTCCAACTCCTACATCGGCTTCCGCGGCGCGGAAGACCTGGGCGGCGGCATGAAGGCGATCTTCCAGCTGGAAGGCGCGATCGGCGTCGATGACGGCACCTCCAAGGGCGGCGTGCTGTTCAACCGCGACACCTTCGTCGGCTTGTCCGGCGGTTTCGGCACCCTGAAACTGGGCGGCCGCATGGATACCGTGTACAAGAGCCTGGCCGACCAAATCGGTTTCTTCGGCATCGGCACCGGCAACTTTGTATCGGGCAGCAATATCATCGCCCAGGGCGGCTTCGGCAGCAGCAATAACGAGCGCTTCCACGAACGGCCTTCCAACACCGTGCTGTACGCCTCGCCCGAGTATGCGGGCTTCCAGGGCCTGGCCGGTTATTCGCTGGGCGAAGTCGTCGGCAGCGCATCGAAAGGCAACATCGCCTCGGTCGGCGGCAAATACCAATCCGGCCCGCTCTACCTCGCGCTCGGCTATGAAGAGCACATCGGCCTGTTCGGCGGCTCGAGCAACGTCTCCACCGCGCTGAGCAACCTGACCACCGCCGGCGCCAATTCGAACGACACGTCGACCCGCCTGACGGCACAGTACGCGTTCAATACCGGCACCCGCATCGAGGGCGACTACGCCCGCACCAAGCTGTCGGAAACCGGCGGCCTGATCGGTCATTTCCAGGAATACCGCCACAACTCCTGGCTGCTGAGCGCCGACCAGGAACTGGGCGCCTGGACCCTGGCCACCTCGTATGGCCGCTCTGCCTCGGGCTCCTGCGCGCTGGTCGGCGGCGCCGCCTGCAGCACGTCCGGGCTGGATGCCTCGATGCTGAGCTTCGGCGCGTCCTATACGCTGTCGAAGCGCGCCCGGCTGTTCGCCCTATACTCCAACCTGCTCAACGGCTATTCGGCAGACTTCAACAACGCCAGCACCGCGCCGGCGCCGGGCGTCGGCCAGAGCCTGCGCCAGCTCGCCACCGGTATCTCGCTCCGGTTCTGAGCCACTTGAATTTTGAACTGCAACTACTAGGAGAGTCACATGGATAAGAACCGTCGCAATTTGCTGAAGGCCTCGGCAGCGGTTGGCAGCGTGCTGATGGGCACGCAAGGCATGGCCAACGCCCAGGCCGGCGCCGCCAACGGCGCGCAAGTCAAGGCCGTGCCGCCGCTGGCCGGCAAGATCGGCATGCGCCTGGCGACCTGCGTGCTGAAACCTGGCGCCGCGCCGACCGTGGTGGTGGTGCTCGATGACGGCAAGATCATCGACCTGAAGGCCGCGGCGCAGCACCAGAACGTCAAGCTGGGCTTCGATGCGAGCTCGATGCTGGCGCTGATCAAGAGCGGCAACGCCGGCTTCGCCCAACTGAAGGCGGTGGCCGATCGCGCCGTCCAGCAGAAGAGCGGCTTGCTGGCGCTCGACAAGACCCAGCTGCTGTCGCCGATCCCTGTCCCCGACCGCAACATCTACTGCGTCGGCTGGAACTACCTCGACCACTTCGAGGAAGGCAAGAAGGCGCGCCTCGACACCGTGGTCGAAAAGCTGCCCGACCATCCGGTGTTCTTCACCAAGGGCACGCATACGATGAACGGTCCGTTCGATCCGATTCCTTACGACCCGGTCAATTCGAGCACCACCGACTGGGAAGCGGAACTGGCGGTGGTCATCGGCCAGCGCGGCCGCGACATCCCCGAAGAGAAGGCGATGGACTACGTGTTCGGCTACTCGGTCTACAACGACACCACCTCGCGCGAAGTGCAGCAAAAGCGCCATGGCGGCCAGTGGTTCAAGGGCAAGAGCCTCGACGGCCACGGCCCGATGGGCCCGTGGATCGTGACCGCGGCCGGCGTCTCGCTGGACGACGTGCGCGTCATCTCGCGTATCAACGGCGTCGAGAAGCAGAACGCCAGCTACAAGCAGATGTTCTTCAAGATCCCGCGCATCATCGCCGAGCTGTCGCGCGGTATGACGCTCGAGGCCGGTGATATCATTGCCACCGGCACCCCGTCGGGCGTCGGTTTTGCGCGCAAGCCGCAGGAGTTCCTGAAGCTGGGCGACATGATGGAAACCGAGATCACGGGCGTCGGCATCATCCGTAATCCAATTGGTTCTTATATCTGAAGCACAAACCGGCGGCCGTCCAGCTAGCCTGGGCGGCGCCGTACGCGCCGGCGCGGGCAGCACTCCGCGCGCGGCCGCATCACACCGAGGAAACCCGTGAAACTCACCCTCAACGTCAACACCCACAAGCAAGTGGTCGACATCGCGCCGGACACGCCGTTGCTGTACGCGCTGCGTAACGACCTCCAACTCAACGGACCCAAGTTCGGCTGCGGCCTGGCCCAGTGCGGCGCTTGCACGGTCCACATCGACGGCGAAGTGGCGCGCGCCTGCGTGACGCCGGTCGGCAGTGTGGCGGGCAAGAAGATCACCACCATCGAAGGCCTGGGCACGGCGGATAAGCCGGACCCGGTGCAAGCCGCGTTCATCGCCGAGCAAGCCGGACAGTGCGGCTATTGTCTGAACGGCATGGTGATGGCGACCTCGGCCCTCCTGAAAACCAACAAGAATCCCAGCGATGCCGACATCCGCGCCGCACTGAACGGCAATCTGTGCCGCTGCGGCACGCATGTGCGCATCCTGCGCGCGGTCAAGCGCGCGGCCAACACCCTGAACGGCGGTGCGGCATGAGTGCGCCGTCGCCATCGCGGCGCGCCTTCCTGCAGGCCGGCGGCGCTGTCGTCGTCTCGTTCGCCCTGCCCGGACTGGCCCTGGCCCAGACCTCGACCCCGAAAGAAAAACTGGGCCTGTACGACGGTCTCGATTCCTGGCTCGCGGTCGGCCAGGACGGCAGCGTCACGGTCTATTGCGGCAAGGTGGAACTGGGCACCGGCGTGAAGACCGGCCTGTCCCAGATCGTCGCCGAGGAACTCGATTTCCCGGTCGCGCGCATCCGCATGATCATGGGCGATACCGCGCTCGTGCCGGACCAGGGCACGACCACCGGCAGCAAGACCACCCAGATGGGCGGCCCGCAATTGCGGCGCGCCGCGGCCGAAGCGCGCGCCGTGCTGGCCGAACTCGCGGCCGCGAAACTGGGCGTGAGCGCCGACGCCATCGGCATCCGCGAGGGCGTCGCTTTTGTGAAGGCCGCGCCGCAACAGCACGTCAGCTTCACCGAATTATTGGGCGGCAAACGCTTCGAGCGCAAGCTGACCCAGCACGCCAAACTCAAGCCGATCGCCGACTACACCGTGGTCGGCCAGCCGGTGGCGCGGGTCGACCTGCCGGCCAAGGCCACCGGTGCGTTCGAATACGTGCACAACATCCGCTTGCCGGGCATGCTGCATGGCCGCGTGGTGCGGCCGGCCGCGATCGGCGCGACGCTGGTGCGCGTCGATGAAGCCTCGGTCAAGAAGCTCGGCGTGCGCGTGGTCACGCGCGGCAATTTCGTCGGCGTGGTGGCGAAGCGCGAAGAAACCGCGATCGCCGCGGCGCGCGCGCTGAAGGTCGAATGGGCCTTGCCGGCGAATGCCGGCGAGAGCATCGACATCCATCGCGAACTGCGCACTTATCCGACCGAAACGCAAAGCGTCAAGGCCAATGGCGATACCCCCGCCGCGCTGGCCCAAGCCGCGAAGATCGTCAAGGCGAGCTACGCCAGCCCGTTCCAGATGCACGGCTCGATCGGCCCCTCGTGCGGCGTGGCCGACGTGCGCGACGGCGCCGCCACCGTCTGGTGCGGCACCCAGCACAGCTTCGGCCTGGTCAGCGCGGTGGCCAAGCTGCTCGCCATCCCGGCCGACAAGGTGCGCGTGGCATGGACCGAAGCCTCGGGCTGCTACGGCCACAATGGCGCCGACGATTCGGCGGTCGATGCCGCGCTGCTGTCGCAGGCGGTCGGCAAGCCGGTGCGGGTGCAATGGATGCGCCACGACGAACACGGCTGGGAACCGAAAGGCCCGGCGATGGTCATGGACCTGGCCGCCGGCGTCGATCCGGACGGCAACATCGTGGCCTGGGACTTCATCAACATCACCTCGACCCACAGCACGCGGCCGCGCCATCAGGCGGGCAATACGCTGGGCGGCTTGCTGACCGGCCATGAGCCCAACTACGAGCTGTCGAACGGCGGCCGCAATGCCGACGTCAGCTATGTCTTCGGCGCCAAGCGCGTGCAGATCCGCTATCACAAATCGAGCCCGCTGCGGCCGTCCGCGTTGCGCGGGCTGTCGGCCTATCCGCACACCTTCGCCAATGAATCCTTCATGGACGAACTGGCGGCGGGCGCCAAGGCCGACCCGATCGCGTTCCGGCTGCGCTACCTGAAGGACGAGCGGGCGCGCACCGTGATCGCCACCGTGGCCAAGCTGGCCAAATGGCAGGCGGGGCCATTCGACACGACCGCCGGCGGCGAGCTGATGCGCGGGCGCGGCATCGCGTTCTGCCAGTACGAGAACGAGAACGCCTACGTGGCCGTGGTGGCCGAGGTCGAGGTCGCCCGTTCCACCGGCCTGGTGCGCGTCAAGCGCATGTACGCGGCCCAGGATTGCGGCTTGATCGTCAATCCGGACGGCGTGCGCAACCAGGTCGAAGGCTGCCTGGTGCAGGGCATGAGCCGCGCGCTGTTCGAGGAAGTCGCGTTCAACCGCGGCGGCACCACCGCGACCGACTGGTTCTCCTACCCGATCGCGCGCTTCGACGACGTGCCCGAGGTGGTCGAAGTCGCACTCGTCAACCGCCTCGACCAGCCCTCGGTCGGCGCCGGCGAAGCCAGCACCTGCCCGGTCGCGGCGGCCATCGGCAATGCGATCTTCCATGCCACCGGCGCGCGCCTGCGCGCATATCCGTTCACCCCCGAGCGCGTCAAAGGCGCGCTCGCCACGCTACCCAACCCGGGAACCCGCGCATGAAAACCTTGTCCGCATTCTGTCTTTCCGCCGGCCTCGCGCTGGCGGCCCTCGCGCCGGCCGGCGCCGAAGAACTCAAGCTCTACGCGGCGGCCGGCGTCAAGGCGCCGGTGGAGCAGATGGCGGCCGACTTCGAACGCTCCACCGGCCACAAGATCGCCCTGGTGTTCGATACCGCCGGCGCCGCCGAGCAGCGCTTCCTGGCCGACAGCGGTGCAACCTTCCTGGTGACCACCAAGCTGCGGGTCAACGCGGCCGAAAAGAAGGGCAAGCTGCAGCAGGGTACGACCAGCGTGGTCGGCGACACGGTCGGCGGTTTCGCCGCGCCGCCGGGCCATCCCAAGCCGGACATCTCGACTCCCGCGAAGCTGAAGGCGGCCCTGCTCGCTGCGCCGCACATCGTGTTCTCCGACCCGGTGCGCGGCGCGACCGTGGGCGCGCATTTCCTGAAGGTCATTGAAGCGCTCGGCATCAAGGACCAGGTCTTGAAGAAGGCCACGCTGGCCAAGGACGGGGTCGAGACCATGCGCCTGGTCCTCGACGGCAAGGCCGAGCTCGCCGTTACCCAGCTCAGCGAAATCATCCAGGCGAATCCTGGTGCGCTGGTGGGGCCGTTCCCGCCCGAGTTCGACCTCGCCACCACCTACGCACTGTGGCTGCGCAAGGACGCATCGCCCGGTGCGCTGGCCTTCGCCAAGCTCATCACCAGCCCGGCCGAACGCGCCAAGCTGGCCGAACACGGACTGCGCGCGCCGCAATAGCCGCCTCCCTTCACTCCTTGCAGCTCAGCACAGGCGCCTTTGGGGCGCCTTTTTTTTCTTGACAGGGTGGCGCGCGCAGCGTATAACACCATTTAGTTATACAACTACATGGTTATATAAATGCAGGCTGATTCCCTCAGCGCCGTTTTTTCCGCGCTCGCCGACCCGACGCGGCGCGCCATCCTGGCCCGCCTCGGCAGCGGCGACCTGAATGTCACCGAACTGGCGAAGCCTTTCGCGATGAGCCAGCCGGCGATCTCCAAGCACCTCAAGGTGCTCGAGAGCGCCGGCCTGATCAGCCGTGGACGGGCCGCCCAGTCGCGCCCGTGCCGGCTGGAGGCGGCGCCGCTGAAGCAAGCCGCGGCCTGGGTCGAGGACTACCGCCGCTACTGGGAGCAGAGCTTCGACCGTTTGGACGACTATTTGATCGACCTTCAACAACAGGAGATTCATCATGAACAAGATAAATGAGCTGCCCGTGCATAGCGAGCGCGAGCTGACGATCACGCGCCTGTTCAAGGCGCCGCGCGCGCTGGTGTTCAAGGCCTGGACCACGCCCGAGCACCTGGCGCACTGGTCCGGGCCGCAAGGCTTCACCACCCCGCAGCACTCGATGGACTTGCGGCCGGGCGGCGCCTACCGCGCCTGCCTGCGCGCGCCCGACGGCAGCGAGCATTGGGTGCAGGGCGTGTACCGCGAGATCGCCGCGCCGGAGCGGCTGGTGTTCACCCATGCGTGGGAAGACGCGAACGGCCATCCCGGCCACCAGACCCTGGTCACGGTCACCTTCGCCGACCATGGCGGGCAGACCATGATGACCTTCCACCAGGCCGAGTTCGACTCGGTGGCGTCGCGCGACGGCCATGAAGGCGGCTGGAGCAGCAGCTTCGAGCGCCTCGCGGCCTATCTGGAGGACGCGGCATGAAGCTCTACTATTCCGAAACCGTGAACCCGCGCAAAGCCTGCGCGGTGGCGCGCCACCTGAATTCGCCGGTCGAGTTCGTGCGGGTGGACCTGGCGCAGGGCGAGCACAGGACGCCGGAATTCCTGGCGATCAATCCGAACGGCCGCTTGCCGGTGCTGCAGGACGGCGAACTGGTTCTGTGGGAAGCCAACGCCATCATGTGCTACCTGTCCGACCGGGCCGGCGCCGAGCTGTGGCCGCACGACGCCAGCCAGGTCGAGGTGATGCGCTGGCTGAGCTGGGACATGCAGCATTTCTCGCGGCCCGCGGGCACGCTGTATTTCGAAAACCTGATCCGGCCGGCGATCGGCATGGGTGAACCGGATGCGGCGGCGGTGGCGGCGGCGACCGCCACGTTCAGGCACAGCGCGGCGATCCTGGATGCGCATTTGCGCACGCGACGTTTCCTGCTGGGCGACAAGCTGACGGTCGCCGACTTCGCGATGGCGAGCACGCTGCCGTATGCCGGCGATGCCAGGATCCCGCTCGCCGAGTTCCCCGCGATCGCGGGCTGGCATGCGCGCCTGCAGGAACTGCCCGCGTGGCGCGCGCCGTTTCCGGACCGCCAATGATAAGCCCGGCCTCGCGGGCCGGGCTGCTTGCTGCGACGCCGGGACTTACTTGTAGGAGTAAGTCGCGGTCAGGTACACGAAACGGCCGCGCACGTCGCTGTAGTTCGGATCGTAGCCGCCCATGAAGTTGGAGGTCAGGTTGGTGTACGGCGGATCGACGTTGGTCAGGTTCTTCACGCCGAGCGCCAACTTGAGCGACTTCATGCCCGCGTAGGTCGCTTGCGCGTCAAACGTCTGGTACGCCGCCACCTTGCGCGGCGTGGTGCCGGCCGGGTCGTGGTTGCCCAGCACGTCGGTGTAGCCCTTCTGGTAGTTCTGCGACAGCGATGCGCTCCATGGTCCGGTCTCGTAGGTCGCGCTGGCATTGTGCTTCCAGCGCACGATCACGCCACCCTGCGCGTTGAGCGCCTGGTCGAGCGAACTGGTGTAGGTGCCGGTCGGCCCCTGCACGTCGTACTTGCCGAGGTAGGTGCCGCTCAAACGCATCAGCACCCGGCTGGCCGGCAGCCGCAGCGCGTACTTGGCATCCACGTCGACGCCCGCCGCCTGGGTCTTGAACAGGTTGGCGTTGGTCTGGACGATGCCGACGATCGGTCCCAGCCCGCTGGCGTTGCCGTCGGCCGGTCCGCGCAGGATGTACTGCGCGTACTGATTGGCGGTCGCCGCCGTGCTGAGCAGGAAGGTCGAGCTCAGGCCGCCGGTCACGATCGCGTTTTTCAGGTTCACGCGGAAGGCGTCAAGTCCGATCGACAGGTCGCGCACCGGTTCGAGCACCACGCCGAAGGTGTAGGAGATCGATTTTTCCGGCTGCAGGTTGGGATTGCCGCCGGTGACGGTGGCGAACTGGTTGTTGCAGTCCGCCGGCGCGCCGGTCGAGATGTTCGGGCAGCGCAGCGGGTCGCGCGTGCCGTTGCCGGTGATGCCCTGGGCCTGTGCGGTGTACAGATCGGTCAGCGATGGCGCACGGAAACCGGTGCCCACCGAGGAGCGCACCAGGACCGCGGGCGACGGCTGCCAGCGCAAGGACATCTTCGGATTGACCGTGCTGCCGACGTTCTGGTAACGGTCGTAGCGGACCGCGCCGTCAGCCTCCAGCGACTTGATGATCGGCAGGTTCATCTCGGCATAGGTCGAGACCACGTTGCGCCCGGCCGACACCGGCAACTGGTTGCCGCCGATACCGGCGATGTCGCCGTTCTGGATCGCTTGCGAAGGATCGAACAGGAACTTTTCCTTGCGCGCCTCGAAGCCCAGCGCCAGGTTGACGGTGCCGGCATCGAGCGTGAACAGTTCGCGCGAGACCTTGGCGTCCACGCCGAGGGTGGAGGTCACGGTGCGGAAGTTCTGGCCGATGAAATCCGCGGCCTGCGCCGAGGCCAGCGCGGCCGGATCGGTGGTCGCGCCGAACGGATTGATCACGCCGCTGTCGAGGATAGGCAGGAGCAGCGAGTACTGGGGCGAGCCGCCCAGCAGCATGTTCCGGACCTTGCTTTGGCTATACAGCACGCCGGTGTCGTAATCCCAGCCCATGACGGCGCCGCGCACGCCGGTCACGAAGCGCAGGTTGTCGGCGACGTCCTGGGCGGTGCGCGCGCCGTTGGCGACGTCGCGGTAGTTCAGCGCCAGCGGCTGGCCGGCCATGCCGTTGGCGGCGGCAAACGCGGCCGGGTAGTACGGGCTCGACGGCGGCAGCAGGAACACGGCCGGGAAGGGTACGCCGAAGGTGGCGGAGATGCCCTTGGCGGCGATCGACGGGTAGTTCTTCGCCAGGAAACTCTGGAACCAGGCGTTGTACGGATTGCCGGCGACCAGGTTGCTGTTGTACGAGATCGGCACCGGCTGGGTGGTGGTGGTGGTCTTGACCTCGCTGTAGCTGCTGTCGAAATACGCCTCGGCGTCGGCGGTCAGGGTCTTGCGGCCGCTGAGCATCAGGTTGCCCTTTTGCGACTTCGGCTGGATCGAGTCGTAAGGGCTGTTGTCGAAGCTGCAGCGGGTCGGCGCGTAGGGCGACACTTGCGACACCGGCCCGCAGTTGGCGGTGCTCGGCGTGGTCAGCACGCCCTTGCTGCCGTAGATGAACACGTTGGCCGGGAAGCTGATCGACGACAACTGGTCGTTGTTCATGCCGGTGTTGATGCGGCTGGCGTACGAGCGGTCGGAGCCGAAGATCGGATCGATGGTCTGGGCGCTGGCGCTGAGCGTGACGTTGTAGCCGTCCTGGGCCAGCGTGCCGAAGCCGGCGAACAGCGAGACCCGCTTGTCGGCCGCGTGCGGCGCGCTGTCCGGCGTGCCGTAGGTGCCGCTCAGTTCGACGCCGGTGAAGTCCTTGCGCAAGATGAAGTTGACCACGCCGGCGATCGCGTCGCTGCCGTAGATCGCCGAGGCGCCGTCCTTCAGCACCTCGACCCGTTCGATCGCCGCCAGCGGGATGCTGTTGACGTCCACCGAGGAGCCGGCGCTGCCGGCCGCGCCGCCGCCGTACACCGCGGTGCGGCGTCCGTTGATCAGCACCAGGGTGCGCGCGCTGCCCAGCCCGCGCAGCGAGACGGTGGCGATCGAGCCGCCGCCGGAACCGGTGGCGCTGGCGGTGGTGGTGGTACTGCCCGCGCTGCTCAGCGAACTGAGCTGCTTGATCAGTTCGTCGGTCGAGGTCGCGCCGGTACGCTGGATATCCTCGCGCTTGAGAATCTGCACCGGCAGCGCAGTTTCGGCTTCGATGCGTTTGATCGACGAACCGGTGATTTCGACGCGCTGGACTTTTGCGTCATCGTCGGCTTGCGCCAGGGCGCAGGCGGGCAGGGCGAGCGCTAGCAGTGCGGCTAGCGGCTTCAGTGGAAACGAACGAACAGACATGCCTTGAACTCCTCATTTACAGTTAAAAAAAGGATGTCTCCTGACCACATCAAGACCTGTTGTCTCTGTGGTCTTTTTTTCTTATAAACGGTATGAAACAAATAAAGCTAGGGACCATTTAAACCTGCTCTTTGTTAATATGGAAATATGCATCCCGCATGAGTTAATAAGCGATTCATATGAATTTGTCGTTCCGGCAATTGAAAGCATTCACTCTGGTTGCCCAATTAGGAAATTTCACGCGGGCGTCGGAACGCATGCATATCACGCAAGCCGGCCTGAGCGTGATGATGGGCGAGTTGGAGAAGCAGTTGGGCACCCGGCTGTTCGACCGCACCACGCGCGCCGTGGCGCTGACGCCGGCCGGCACGCGCTTCCTGCCGGCGGCCCTCGCCGCTCTCGAACAGCTGGAAGCGGCGGCCGCCGAGCTGGCCGATTTCGGCCAGCAACAGCGCCAGACGCTGCGCCTGGCTGCCTCGCCGATGGTCTCGTCGAGCCTGCTGCCGATGGTGTTCGGCTCGTTCCGCAAGACGCATCCGCAGGTCGATATCCAGCTCGTCGATTGCGCGCTGCCGCGCGTACATACGCTGGTCGAAAGCGGCGAAGTCGATTTTGGGATGGGATTTTTTCTTGAAAATAAACGCGGCGTCGACCGTTTACTGTTGTATTCCTTCCACTTGATGCGGCTTGCGCCGCCGTCCGCGCCCGCCTCGTCTTGCACGAACGACAATGCCGCCGTGCCGTGGTCGGCGCTGCAGGACGCCGCGATGATCAGCCTGCCCGCCGACAACCTGATCCAGCAACTGGTGGACGCGCACTTGCCGAAGCCGGAACAGCCGGCCGCCCCCGGCCGCAGCTTCAGCCATGTCGACACGATCATCGCGATGGTGGCGGCCGGCATGGGGACGGCGGTGCTGCCGACCTTCGCGACCCAGGCCTGCAGGCGCTACGAGGTGCGCACCAATGTATTGACGCACCCGGAAGTGACGCTCGGCCTGTACCGGATCACCAAGCGCGGCCGGCCGCTGCCGCCCTTCCTCGAGGCCTTCACCGCCACCATGGTCGAGGTGCTGCCGCAGCTGGCCCAGCCGCGCAAGCCCTCACGCGACAGCTGAGGCCTGCGCCGTCGCGGTCGGGCGCACGCTGCGGCGGCGGCCGGCCATGAGTTGCAATTCTTCGTCCTTGCGCCGGGTCTCGCGTTCGAGGTCCTGCAGTTCGCGCTCCAGCATGTCGACGCGCAGTACGTGCAGGTCGAGCCCGACCTGTTCGATGACTTGCTGCAGCACCTTGCATTCATCGGGACGGTAGCTTTCTCCGTGCCACTTGCTGCCCAACAGGACCAGGCCATTGAGCACGTTGCGGTGGCACATCGGCATCATCAGCTCGGCGGGCAGGGTGGTCTGCATGGTCTCGAGGAACAGCGGCTCCGGCTGGGGTCGCATGGCCAGCACCGCGCCGTCGTTGGCGTCGATGTGCGCCGGCGCGCCGTCCAGCGTGGCGCCGGGAACGAGCGCGAATTCACCGCCGGCCTGGCGCAGGTACAGGGCGCAGCCGGCGTGGGCGGTGAAGCGGTCGATCGCGCTGCGCAGCGTGCCGAGCAGGGCGTCGACGGTGGTCACGTGGGCGGCCTGGCGCGCATAGTCCCGCAGCTTGTGCTCGTTGTCGTGCCACTGCCTGAAAAACAGGCGCTCGACCCGGCGCTCCAGCGTATCGTGCACCTTGTGGAAGACCAGGAACGTGATGAGCGCGACGCCGGCGTCGACGAGCGCGCTCTTCTTCTCCGGGCCGTGACCGGAAAGCCCGCCGTGCATGGCCCACTCGATCAGGCCGAACAAAGACAGCAGCAGCAGGTTGACCACGCTGAACACCAGCACCCGGCTAATCGCGAAATCGAAATTGAACACGCGGTACTTCAGCACCGCGTAGGCGAGGCCGCAATACATCAGCAACATGCCGACGAAATGCACCATCACGATCACGCGCATGCCGCCCAGCTCCCAGTCGAATGCGGGCACCAGGATCAGCATCGCCGGCAGCGCACCGACGAAGAAGGACAGCAGCAGCCACAGGTGGCGCTGGCGGATCTCGCCGGTGCACCAGCGCCAGCCGTCGACCAGGCTGATGAGCGTCATGGCCAGCCCGATCAGCGCACCGAGCAGCGTGCCCAACCACAGCAAGGGCGTCTCCCAGCCCAGCGCGAAGCCGACCGAGTAGGCGGCTGTGCCCCACGACAGCAGCCGGTACCACGGAAAAATACGGTTCAGCCAGACCCGCGGGCGGGTCGCGTCGTACGGCTGGTAATTCAGCGCGAACACCACGCAGCCATACCAGATCAGCGGATAGGTGACGATGGTGGCGAGCTTGCTGATGAAGTAGCTGGTCCCCGACGAGTAGTTGAAGCTGAAGTAGTAACTCAGGCTAAGGGCAAGAAAGGTCAGCGACAGGCTACGGTAAGCCGGGCCGTGCGACTGCCGGAAGCCGATCATCAGGGCGAACAGCAAGGCAGGCAGCGCCAGCGCGAAGCGTGCCCAGTAGTCGCCATACTCGGCCACGGTGATCTTGACCGGCTTCGCCTGCAGGCTCAGGTGGCGTGCGCCGCCCGTTTGCGGCAACAGCGTCAGCTCGACCGTGGAGTCCGGCGCGAATTTGCGCCAGCGGTCCACGTGGCTGTCGAACTGCACGCGGTCGCCCACCAGTGCGCCGGCGTCGCGCAGCGTCGACACCTCGTCGAAGCCATCGATGCGCAGCCGGTAGGTGCCCTGGCCCTTGTTGTCGGCGCCGATCTGGTCGGCCAGCGTCACGCCGAGGCTTCCCTGTTGGCGTGCAACCATCGGCTTGACGGCATGCGAGCACTCGATCGCCAGCAAGATCGCCAGGCCTAGCGTCAGCATCGACACCATCCATTTCCACATCACGGTCGACATCCAGGATTGCATCATAGGCTCGATCTCCATTCGGGCAACAACGAATCGCTGAATTATAGAGAAGACAACCTTGTCGCGCGAAAAAAAATTGCTCTTTTTACTAATCGATTAGTCAACCCTATGGAGGTCCAGCGGGCAATAGCGCCAAGGCGGCGTTGCCGGTCCCGGCATGCAAATCTTGCGGATCGGCTAGCCGCTTAGTTGCCCGGGGACAGACCCCAATTGGATAACCGGGGACAGACCCCAATTGCGCAATTGGGGTCTGTCCCCGGTTATCCAATTGGGGTCTGTCCCCGGTTTTGCCGGGTTCGGGTATTGCCTCGCGCCAAGCGGGCGTTGCCGTAACGGCATCGCTTGTAGAATCCACCGATGACCACCACTTCCTGGTTCGTGCTGATCGGCTGCCTGATGCTGGCGCGCGGGCTGGCGGCGACCACCATTGCGCGCCTGCCGTTCACCTCGGCCATCGTCTATCTGTGCGTCGGGCTGGCGCTCGGGCCGGCGGCGCTGCGGGTGTTCCGCTTCGATCCGATCGCCCAGTCGCAGCTGCTGGAAACCCTGACCGAAATCGCAGTGCTGGTCTCGCTGTTTTCGGCCGGCGTCAAGATGCCGGTGCCGATCACGTATGCGCGCTGGGCGCCGCCGGTCCGGCTGGCCTGGGTCTCGATGGCGCTGACCGTGGCGCTGATGGCCGCCTTCGCCTGCTTCATCCTCGGCCTGCCGCTGGGCGCCGGCGTGCTGCTCGGCGCCATCCTCGCGCCCACCGACCCGGTGCTCGCCACCGACGTGCAGGTGCGCCACGCCGACGACCGCGACCAGTTGCGCTTCGCCCTCACCAGCGAGGCCGGCATGAACGACGGCTCGGCTTTCCCGTTCGTGATGCTGGGCCTCGGCCTGCTCGGCGTGCACGAGCTGGGCGAGTTCGGCTGGCGCTGGATGCTGTTCGACGTGGCCTGGGCCACGCTGGGCGCGGTGGCGCTCGGCGTCGCGGCCGGCGCCGGCCTCGGGCGGCTGGGCTGGATGCTGCGCAACCAGGATCCGAAGCACGAAGTCCTCGACGACCTCGTCGGCCTCGGCCTGATCGCGGTGGTGTACGGCCTGTGCGTGTGGCTCAAGACCTGGGGCTTCCTGGCGGTGTTCTTCGCCGGCGTGGCCTTGCGCCACACCGAGCTGCTGCTGTCGGGCGCGCACAAGGACCGCCACGGCCTGCTGGTGGTGGACGATACGACCAGCAAGGCCGCGGACGCCGAACCGATGACCGTCAGCGCCGAGTCGCTGGTGTTCAAGGAACACCTCGAGCGGCTGTCCGAGCTGACACTGGTGCTGCTGCTGGGCGGCATGGTGTCGGTGCACGACTGGAACTGGCGCACGGTGTCGACCGCGCTGTTCCTGTTCGTGGTGGCGCGCCCGCTGAGCGTGCTGATCGGGCTGGGCGGCTCACGCGCCTCGGCCCGGCTGCGCATGATCGCCGGCTGGTTCGGGCTGCGCGGGATCGGCTCGGTGTATTACCTGATGTACGCCATCAACCACGGCCTGCCGCGCTCGCTGGTGCGCGAGATGATCCAGCTGACGATCGTCGCGGTCATGCTGTCGATCGTGGTCCACGGCACCAGCGTGAAGCCCTTGCTGGACCGCTTTTGGCGCCGCGGCCGGACTAGCTGAGCTTGCCTTCGTAGAGCGGCGTACCTTCGTCGATGTGCAGGGTCAGGCGCAGCGGACGGCGCGCCCGCAGCGGCGCGAAGTGGGCCGTGACGACCGCCAGCAAGGTCTCGCCCACGTGCTTGAGCAAGGCCGCGCCGCGGCCCGGCGCGATGCGCAGGTTCAGGTAGACGAAGGCCTTGTCGTGCTCGCCGTCGGCCACCGCATGGTGCGGCGCCGGACAGGCCAGCACGCGCGTGCCGTCGAACGGGAACACGGTGCGGCCCTGGCCGTCCTCCAGCTCGACCAGGGTGCGCGCCAAGACCTTGCACAGCGCGCCCATGTCGGTCTCGGCCTCGATGTTGGCCGTGTAGTCGATCTTAAGATGCGGCATGACGGTAGCGGATGGTCCACTTGATGACCAGCGGCTGGGTCATGCTGAATTTGCCGGTCGCGCAGGACACCAGGGTCTTCATCGGCCCGTACGGCGCCTGGTACAGCGGGTTGCCCTTGGTCGGCTCGGCCTTGCACGATTGCAGGCCGCTGACCTCGTACTCGGTCACGTCGCCGTCCTTGAAGCGCACGGTGTTGCCGTCGACCGTGGCCTGGTCCGAGAACGAGGCGAATTCCAGCGTCACGCGCTCGACCTGCTGCGCGCCGTTCGGGGTGTAGGTGTCGGTGCGGCTGATCGCGCCCGGCTGCAGGCGGTAGACCGTGGCCAGCTTGATGCGCGCATCTTTCACCGGCGCGCTCTTGCCGAGTTGGTCCAGCTCGTCCTGGCGGTAGCTGACCTGGTAGCCGGCGCCGTCCTTGCTGTCGCGGATGTCCTTGATGTAGGCGGTGGCGATCAGTTCGCTGCCGTCGGCCAATACGAATTTCGGCAACAGCTGCGGATGCGCGTAGCCGCTGTCGGCGATGCCCGACACGATGCCGGCCGAAAACGGCAGCGGATAGTAGGGGCTGTTCGCATGCTGGCTCGGCCCGCCGTTGATCATGTTCAGGCTGAACACATGCTCGTGGTCGCGGAAGGTGGCCAGCGCGCGGTCGTACTCGCCCTGCGCGAACCACGTCATCGCGAACGGCGGCCGGGTCTTGTCGAGCCAGGCTTGCAGGTCGGCCTTCGGCGCCTGGTCGCGCATGCCGGCGCGGTTCCACATCTCGTTGGTCGCGATCAGCTGCTGCAGCAGCGAGAAATTCTCGCCGAGGATGCGGTGCTTGCCGCGGTAGGTGTCGGTGCGGCGGCCCTTGTTCCACATGTCGAGCGATTGCATGGCCGGGTCGTACCAGAAATCCATGTAGCGCGCGGCGATGCGGGTCGAGTAGGCGTAGGCGTACTCTTTCTCTTCCGGCGTCAGGATCCCGAGGTAGGCCGAGGTCGAGAGGATTTCCAGCATCGCGGTCTCGCCGTAGGGCCCGAGGCTGCGGCCGAAGGTGAAGCCTTCGCCGGTCGCGGTGGCCGAGTCGAGCGCGACGTCGGCCGCCTTGCGCAGCATGGCCTTGAGTTCGGGCGTGACGGTCAGGCCGGTCTCGATGAAGCGCTCGCAGATCTCGGCCACCAGCAGGATGCTGTAACGGTCGAAGCGGCCGTCGCCCGGGGTCTCGTCGGAGAAGCCGAACTTGCCCGAGTAGGCCTTGTAATGGGTGAGCATCTTGTCGAGCAGGACCTTGCTGCCCGCCTCGTCTTCCCAGCCGAGCAACATGCGCAGGCGGGCGATGCTGAAGGCCACGCCGAAGTAGTTGGTCGGCAGCTTGATCAGCTCGTAGTCGGGGGTGGTCACGAAGGTATGCCAGTCGAGCTTTTGGCGCAGCAGCGCCAGCGTGGCCGGGCTGACCGCCTGCTCGAGCAGGCCGGCGTTCTTCAGCTTGACCAGCATCTGCAGGTAGTAATAGATGCCCCAGGTATGGTTGTCCATGCCGACCGTCATGTCGGCGATGTCGCGGTAGTCGCGCAACAGCTGCGGCAGGCGCGGATCGTCCTTCGGCATGTTCAGCAGCAGCTGGCCGAGCCCGTTCGCGACTTTGCCGGGCAAGAATTTGTCGCCGGCCTTGAACGGCGCGTAGCCGTCGATGACGATCCCTTCCTTCTCCTTGGCCAGCCGCTTGAAGAAGTACGCGAGCTGGGGGTAGGCGTTGCTCTGCACCACCTGGTTCATCGGCATGGAGGCGGGGGTCGCGGCCTGCGCCGCGCCGCAGGCCAGGGCGCCGAGCAGCGCGGCGCGCAGGAGGGTCGATTGGAAAGGAATCATGGGATATCAGTCGAAGGAAAACGTTTAACTTATATTACGTGAATTTTTCGTCACGGTAAAGTCACACGTCGACATTTCGACGCTGCGCCGCAGCACGCGTCAATATGGTGCGGGTAAAAAAACGTTTGCTTAGTTACGGCTGACGGTGGACGCGCGCAAGATCAGTTGCGGCTCGATCTTGGTGTAGCTGGCGATCGGCTTGCCGTCGATGATGTCCAGCAGCTTTTCCATCGCGGTGGCGCCCATGCGCTCGCTTTGCAGGTCGACCGTGGTCAGCGGCGGCGAGGTGTAATTACCGAACTGGATGTTGTCGAAGCCGGTCACCGAGATGTCGGCCGGCAGCCGGAAGCCCAAGGTCTGCGCCTCTTTCATGAAGCCCAGCGCCATCAGGTCGTTGTAGCAGATCAGCGCATCCGGATGGGTCGAGCCGAGCATGATCGACGAGCAGATGCGCTCGCCCTCGGGCGCCGACGGCGAACTGCCGTCGAACATCGCCAGCGGCAGCTTGTGCTCGGCCAGGCATTCGCGGATGCCGCCCAGGCGCTCCTCGTCGCGCCGCGATTTCGAAAAGCCCAGGTAGGCGATGTTCTTGTGCCCCTGGGTGACCAGGTGGCGCGTGACCATATAGGCGCCGCGGTGGTCGTCGCTGGCCACGCACGGGATGTCGAGCTCGGCCAGGGTGCCGAAGAATACCAGCGGCTTTCCGAGTTCGGCCATCCACTTCATCTCTCGTTCCTGCATGCGCGAGAACACGATCATGCCGTCCACGCGCCGGCTCAGCGCCTCGAGCAGCGGCCGCTCGCGGCTCGGGGTCTCTTCGGTGTCGACCAGCAGCACGGTGTAGCCGTGCGCCAGCGCGACCCGGTTGGCGCCTTTCACGATGCTGGTGAAGTGCGGGTTGCCGACGTCCAGCACCGACAGGCCGATGGTATTGGTGCGCCCGGTGATCATCGATTGCGCCAGCGGATTCGAGCGGTAGCCCAGTTCGGCGATGACGGCCTTGATGGTGGCCTCGACCGGCGGCGAGAAGCGCTGCGCGCCATTCACGAACTTGGACACCGTGGCGGTGGATACGCCGGCGGCGGCGGCCACGTCGCGGATGGTCGGGATATTTTTCTTCATGAGTTCGGTAATCGATTAACGCGGTAACGCCGATATTAGCACGCGGTAACGCCCGTGCCGCCATGCGGCGGGCCGTATTTTCGCCAAAACCGATTGACGGGCAGGAAATTTTCGATATACTTCGGTTAAACGTTTAACTCTACCCGATTATTATGACCCAAACCACCTCTGGCAAACCTTTCAAACGCCTGCTGCTGACCGGCGCCGGCGGCGGCCTCGGCACCGTGCTGCGCGAGCGCATCAAGCCGTGGGCCGACATCGTGCGCCTCAGCGACCGCAACGACCTCGGTCCCGCACGCGAGGGCGAAGAAATCATGTGCTGCGACCTGGCCGACCGCGAGGCGGTGCTCAAGATGGTCGACGGCGTCGACGCGGTACTGCACTTCGGCGGCATCTCGGTCGAAGACAAGTTCGAGCCCATCATGCAGGCCAACATCCTCGGCCTGCACCACCTGTACGAGGCGGTGCACAAGAGCGGCGTCAAGCGCGTGATCTACGCCAGCTCGAATCATGTGGTGGGCTACTACCGCACCACCGACCTGGTCGACGCCGACATGCCGCTGCGCCCGGACGGCTTCTACGGCATCAGCAAATGCTTCGGCGAGGCGCTGTCGCGCTACTACTACGACCGCTTCGGCATCGAGACCGTGTGCCTGCGCATCGGCTCCGCGTTCAGCGAGCCGAAGACGGCGCGCATGATGGTCACCTTCCTCGCCTACGACGACCTGGTGGAGCTGATCCGCTGCGCGCTGTTCACGCCGCGCGTCGGCCACACCATCGCTTTCGGCGTGTCGGACAACGACAGGACCTGGTGGGACAACCGCAAGGCCGGGCATCTCGGCTACGTGCCCGCGTCCAGCTCGCGCCAGTTCACGCACCTGTTCCCCGACACCGCGGTGCGGCCGGCCGACGGCGACATGCCGACCATCTTCCAGGGCGGTCCGTTCGTCACGGCCGGTCCGCAGTATGAGTAGAACGCCGGCGGGCCTGATGGCGGGACTGCTGACGTTCGCGGCCTGCGGCGCGGCATGCGGCGCGGCGCCGATCAACGGCGTGGTCGGCGATACGCTGTGCCTGAACGCCGATCCCGCGCAAGACACCACCCGCTTGATCGAGAGCGTGCTGGGCGCCGGCGCGATCGAGTCGCCGAGCGACGGCGCTTACTCGCCGGCGCGCCCGCACGTGCTGCAAATGCCGGCCGATGGCGCGGTGGGCCCTCATTTCGCGCTGCTGTCGATCGAGCCCACCGACGTCAACCTCGACCGCGTGCCGATGTCGCAAGGCGGCGACCGCAGCCGCACCGAGATCAAGCTGGCGCCATCGAAGGGCGGCGCGCACGACGCGTTCAAGGCGCACGAGGGCGACACCCAGGTCTATACCTGGCGCTTCCGTATCGCGCTGGGCGTGAAGTTCTCGCAGAACTTCACGCACATCCACCAGATCAAGGCAAACGGCGGACGGTTCGCCGACGCGCCGGTGATCACCTTCACGCCGCTCGCCAACGGGCAGCTGGAAGTGCGCCACGTCGCCGACAAGCTCATCAAAGGGGACCATACCGTGCTTGGCTCCGTGCCGCTGGCGGCGCTGCAGGGCAAGTGGATCGACGTGCGCGAAGAGATCAGCTATTCGAACACGCAGGGCCATTACAAGCTCGCGCTGCGCGACCTGCAGGGCGCGCCGCTGCTGGCGATCGACAAGGCGGGACTGCAGATGTGGCGCAGCGGCGCGGACCATCTGCGGCCGAAGTGGGGCATCTACCGCAAGCACAATCCGGCGCTGAACCAGCATGCCGAGGACATCGTCTACTTCGCGAATTTCGGCATCACGCGCGGCGCCGTGCCGTCGTCCGACTGCCGCTAACGCGCCGAAAAGCGATAGCTCGTGACGGAGCTGAACGGCTTGCCGGGATAGAGTGCGGTAGAGGGGAAATTGGCGTGGTTCGGGCTATCCGGCAAATGCTGCGTCTCGAACGCGAAACCGTCGTTGCGCCGGTAGCCGTTCTCGCTGCCGTCGAAACCGCCGCCGTCATTCAATTGCAGCGAGGGCTCGGTGGTCCGGACCTCCATCCGCCGCCCGCTCGCCGTCTCGTCGATCACCGCCACCAGCGCAAATACCCCTTCGGGCTTGTCGAACACCAGGCTGTGGTCGAAGCCGGGCGGGTCGCCCAGCAGCGCCGACGGCGCCGCGATCATCGGCGCCGGCTTCCTGAAATCGAGCGGCGTGCCCGCCACGCTCGCCAGCACCCCGTTCGGAACGCGCTTGGCATCGGTCGCCGCATAGCGTCCCGCGCGAACGGCGAACCGGTGCGAGGCGATGCCGCGCGTGCCCTCCCCGGCCAGGTTGAAGTACGCGTGGTTGGTCAGGTTGATGACGGTGGGCGCGTCGGTGGATGCGGCGTACTCGATGCGAAATTCGTTCGTCTTGCGCAGCAGCCGGTAAGTCACGCTGACCTCCACGCGGCCGGGAAAGCGCTGGTCGCCGTCCGCGCTGACGATGCTGTAGACCGCACCGATCGACGCCGCATCGGCGAAGTCGCGGCGCCGCCACAGGCGCCGGTCGTAACCATCCGGATCGCCATGCAGCGCCACGCCTTTCGCGTTCGGCACCAGTTCCACGCTGCGGCCATCGAGCGTGAAGCGCGCGCCGCCGATGCGGCCCGCATACCGTCCCATCACCGCGGCGAAGCGGCGATTGGTGCGCTGGTAGGCCGCCAAATCGGGAAGCTTGAGGAGGACGTTGCGGCGCGCGCCCTTGCGGTCCGGGACTTCCGCCGCGACCAGGGTGGCGCCATAGTCGATGAAGGCCAGCCGCATGCCGCGCTCGTTCTCGAGCGTGACGCGTTCGACCGGCGTGCCGCCGGCGGTACGGCCGAACGGCTGCACCGTGATGCCGGCCTGCGCGCCGCCGCACACGCAGCACAGCACAAAGACGAACGCACGATGCATGGCGCTTACAGGTCCGTGATTTCCTTATACTTCGGCACCAGCGCCTTCATCACGCCCCACGCCACCAGGTAGGCCAGCGCGCAGATCGCGAACACGATCATGTACCCGGTCTGGAGGCTGCCCAGCGCCTCGTAATAGTCGAACAGCCAGCCGCCCAACTTCGACAGTACCACGCCGCCAAGCCCACCCGCCATGCCGCCGATGCCGATCACCGAACCGATCGACTTCTGCGGGAACATGTCCGACACGGTGGTGAACAGGTTGGCCGACCACGCCTGGTGCGCCGACGCGCCCACGCCGATCAGCAGCACCGGCACCCAGAAGCTGATGTAGCCGAACGGCTGCGCCAGCAGCACCACCAGCGGGAAGAACGCGATCGCCAGCATCGCCTTCATGCGGCCGTCGTACGGATTGTCGCCGCGCTTCATGAAGTAGGCCGGGAACCAGCCGCCGCCGATGCTGCCGACCATGGTCATGCTGTACAGGACCGCGAGCGGCACCACGACCTCCTCCTTGCCCATGCCGTAATGCGCCGACAGGTATTTCGGAAGCCAGAACAGGAAGAACCACCACACGCCATCGGTCATGAATTTGCCGAACGCGAAAGCCCAGGTCTGGCGGTAAGCCAGTAAGCGGAACCACGACACCTTGTGGGCCGGATCGACCGCCGCCGGCGCGGTCTGGTCGCTGCGGATGTAGCCCAGTTCGGCGGCGGACAGGCGCTTCTGCTGTTCCGGACGCTGGTACAGGATCGCCCATGCGGCCATCCAGATGAAACCGATCGCGCCGATGGCCACGAACGCGGCTTGCCATCCCCAGGCGGCGGCGATCAGCGGCACCGTCAGCGGCGCCAGGATCGCGCCGACGTTGGCGCCCGAGTTGAAGATCCCGGTGGCGAACGAGCGCTCCTTCTTGGGGAAGTATTCGGCGGTGGCCTTGATCGCGGCCGGGAAGTTACCCGCCTCGCCGACCGCCAGCACCCCGCGCGCGAGCATGAAGCCGGCGATCGAGACCGGCACCGCGGCCAGCCCGCACGCGGCCAGCACGGCGGACACGCCGACGCCGAGCGGGATCGCATACGAGTGCATGATGGCGCCGACCGACCACACCACGATCGCCAGAATGTAGGCGCGCTTGGTGCCGACCTTGTCGATCACGCGGCCGGCGAACAGCATCGCGATCGCGTACACGAACTGGAACACCGAGGTGATGTTGGCGTAGTCGGTATTGGACCAGCCGAATTCCTTGGACAGATCGGGCGCCAGCAGGCTGAGGACCTGGCGGTCGAGGTAGTTGACCGTGGTAGCGAAAAACAGGAGTGCACAGATGGTCCATCTGTACTTTCCGATGACAGGCTGGTTCATGACGTCACTTTTGGTTATTGATCTCGCGTCCCCTCGAGATATACGACATCGTACAACCTAAAATGACGAGATGCAAGTAGTACGGCAGGTGGTGCTGCGCTCACCCGCCCCTAAGTTATACGACAACCCGGGGCTTGCGATTTTGCAAACAGCCGAGCGTGCCGCTTCCTAGAATGAAATCGTCAACCCGCTTCCCTCTCCGTCCCTGGAGCTCACGATGCACGCCACGATCACCGCCGGCGCCCTGGCGCTGGCACTGCTGTCCGGCCCCGCCGCGGCGCAGGACGCGCTGCCCGATGGCGCCGGCATTCCCTTGTGGGGCAAGGACACGCGCGCGGTGCTGGCGGCCTTCCTGCTGGCGGACCAGCGTGCTTCCGGCGCGCTGGCCGGCGAGCCGCGCGCGAGCATCGACGTCGGCCAGCGCCGCAACGCGGGGGACGCCATGCCGGCGCAGCTGGCGCTTGGCCTGCGCGTCGAACTCGCCGACAGCCGCAGCGAGGCGCACGGACCGTGGTGCCTGCAGTTCAGGGTCGCGCGCCGCGGGGCCCAATTGCGCTCCTCGATCCCGGTGCCGCGCCACACGGTCGCCATGCTCACCCTCGGCACCGAGTTCTGAGCCACACGCCGGTTGCGCGGAACGGAATTGCCAAACTATACTGCGGTGGGTGAGGCAGCGGCCTCGCGCAACCACAGGGACGCCACATGCGCAGGACTTTGCTCGTATTGACTCCACTGCTGCTGGCCGGCTGCGTCGACCAATCGGCCAGCTACGCCATCGACGGCAATAGCGACCAGGCGCTGACGGTGCGCGCGGAACAGGAGTACTTCTGGAGCGACGACCTCACGCTGCGGCTGATCGTCTCGCGCATGCCCGATTGCCAGCGCCAGTATCCGCTGGCGACCCTGGCCGCCGCCGAAGCCGAAGTCGAACTGTATGCGAGCGGCGACAATCTGTTCACGCTGCGCGCGGGGAAGCAGGCCTGGCAGGTCGACGCCCAGACCTGCGTGCAAACGCCGGCCGCGCCGCAGGACGCGCCGGGCGAGAAGATCGGCAGCTTCAAGATCGGTGACGAGAAGATGCTGTTCGAGCCGGCGCCGCCTGCAGCCGCAGCGGTACCTGCGCCCGCCGCCCCCGCCGCCGCAGCCCAATAAGCCGCGCCCAACGCGGGCGCAGCGGGCGGGCTAGAATGGATGATCGACGACCATCCGGAGCAGCTCACATGTCCTTTTCCTGGCAAGCCTTCGCCATCGCCTCCGCCATCTTCGCCGCCATGACGGCGATCCTCGCCAAGATCGGCGTGGCGCAGATGAACAGCAATATGGCCACCTTGATCCGCACCGTGGTGATCCTGCTGGTGACGGCCATGATCATCTCGGCGCGCTCGGAGTGGCAGAAGCCGTCCGGCGGCAGCTGGGTGGGCTGGGCGTGCCTGGTGGCGTCGGGCGTGACGACCGGCCTGTCGTGGCTGTGCTACTTCCGCGCGCTGCAAATGGGGCCGGTGTCGGCGGTCGCGCCGATCGACAAGATGAGCGTGGCGCTGGTGATCGTCAGCGGCTGGCTGATTCTGGGCGAGCCGTTCACCCTCAAGGGCGCGCTCGGCGGCAGCCTGGTGGTGGCCGGCGCGCTGGTGCTGGCCCTCTGAGCCGGCCGGCTAGCGCGGCGCGAGCAGCTGGTGCAGGCGATCCACCGCGGCCTGGCGGCCGATGCGTTCGAGCGCCTGTTCGAGCAAGGTCTTGCCGCCCTCGCGCATCAGGGTCCATTGGGTGAAGTATTCGTGCACCGTGCGCCAGGGCGGAAACTCGGGCGGCACGTTGCGCCAGGTGCTGCCCCGGTCGAGCAGGTAGAGCACGGCACAGAACACATCGTACAGGTCGTGCTTGCGCGGCCGGGTCTTCTTGCGCGCCGCCTCCAGCATGCCGCGCACCGACTCGAACTGTTCCCGCGTTACGTCGCTGGCAAATTCCGGTCTCGCCATAGTCGCCCCCAATCAGCGTTTGAGGCGAAGATGCGGAACGGGTTCCCCAAATTTTTGTCTGTCGCTAGGCTTGCCGGCGTGCGGCCTGGCGCAGGGCGGCGGCGTGTTCGCTGCTGCCGCTCCACAGGCCGAGCTTGGCCTCGATGCGCTGCAACTGGGTGCGGTTGCGCTGGCTGAAGGCGTCGCGCATGGCGCCCAGTTCCTGCAGCAACTGGTGCGCCAGCTGGTCGATGCGCGGCGCCTCGTGCGGCGCGAAATCGACCAGCCCCTGCAGGTAGGTCGCGCCCCACTGCAAGCGCGTGGCCGGGCCGGTGGCGCGCTGCCAGGCGCGCTCGTACCAGCTCACCGCGCCGGCCGCGTCGCCGCGCTTCTTGGCGATGGCCGCCAGGTTATGCATGAAGTAGTAGGGCGCATGCGAGGCCTCCAGTTCGGCCAGCAGCAGCTGTTCGGCCTCGTCCAGCATGCCGGCGTCGGACAGCACGCCGGCCGCGGTGTTGAGCAGGGTATGGCGCATGGCCGGCTCGTGCACCGCGGCCACCGCCTGCGCCACGCGCTCGCGCGCCAGCTCGTTCAGCAGCGGGATCGGCGCCCCCAGGCGCGACAGGCGCACGCGGGTGCGCAAGGCGGCCAGCTGGTCGGCGACGGTGAGGGCCGGGTCGGCCTCCAGCGTTGCGAGCGCCGCGGCCCAGCTGCGGCACAGGCGGGTGCGCGCATCGGTGTGCGGCTCGGTCAGGAAGCGCACCAGGTCGACCGCGTAGTTGGTCACGATGTCCATCTGCGCAAACACGTCCTTCGGCGCGGCCAGCGTGGCCTCGAGCCGCGCGATGGCGGCGCGGCGGTCGACGCCACCCTTGCCCGAAGTGGCCACGGCATGCAGCGCCAGCCAGTCGAGCCGCACCGCCGCGGCCGGCAGCGTGCAGGCGCGCGTCATGCTGGCGACGATGGCCGCGAAGTCGAGGTTCTTGACCAGTTGCTGCTCGTCGGTGTCCCAGGAGTAGAAGCTGAGCAGGCGCCATTCGTCGTCGGCCAGCACGCGCTCGCGCGACAGCGCCACGCTGAGCGACTGCGCGGCCGTGAAGCGCGCGTTCAGCGCCAGCGCGAGGATCTCGACGAAACGCTGGCCATCGAGCTCGCACGGCAGGCGCGCCACTTCGGCGCCGTCGGGCCGGTAGACCACCAGGGTCGGATAGCTGCGCAGCTTGAAGCGTTCGGCCAGCTGCTGCGCGCCGGCGCTGTCGCCGTCGATGTGCAGCGCGATGAAGTCGGGGCGGCCGAACACGCTGGCCTTGAGCCGGTTGCAGGGCGGGCACCAGGCCGCGCCCCAGTACAGGAACAGCGGCCGGCCGCTGGCCTTGGCCAGGGCGAAGGCGGCGTCCGGATCGCCGCTGTGCCAGTCGATCGCGGCCATCGGCTTAGGACTCGCGCGCCAAGGCCAGGAATTCGGTGCGCAGCGCCAGGTTCGGCTGCAGCTCGCCCAGCATGGCCGAGGTGATGGTCTCTTCGCCCGGGGTGCGGATGCCGCGGCTCTCCATGCACATGTGGCGGCACTTGACGACCACCCCGACCGCCTTCGGCTCCAGCACTTCCATCAGCGCGTTGGCGATCTGGATCGTCATGCGTTCCTGCACCTGCAGGCGCTTGGCGAAGCAATCGACCAGCCGGGTCAGCTTCGACAGGCCGACGATCTTCCCGTTCGGCAGATAGCCGATGGTGGCCTTGCCGAAGAACGGCGCGAGGTGGTGCTCGCAATGGCTGTAGACGGGGATGCCGCGCACCACGATCAACTCGTTGTACTCCTCGGCGCCGTCTTCGAAGGCCTTCAGCAGTTCCACCGGATCCTGGTCGTAGCCCGAGGTCCAGTGCTTCCACGCCTTGGCGACGCGCGACGGGGTCTCGGCGAGGCCGGGACGATTCGGGTCCTCGCCCAGGCTGGTGAGCAAACGGCGCCAGTCTTTTTCGGAGAAAGCGTCATGGGACATAGTCAAACCTTAAAATTTACGATTGCCGTCAGTATATAGAAAATGCCGGGGCGGCACCGGCGCGGGGAAGGATTGCGCAAACCGGACTCGGGCGCGGCAGGGCTGGATTAGGGTGAGGCTTATTGTCCTGTCGAGCGGAGGCCGCCATGTTCGGAAGCACAGTCCTGGAAGTCGCGATCGGGCTCACGTTTTGTTATGCGGCGCTGGCGCTGATCGTCAGCACGGTGCAGGAGGCGCTGGCGTCGGCGCTGCGGCTGCGTGCACGGGTGCTGCTCGATGGCGTCAAGAGCATGCTCAACGATCCAGGCTTCGATGCGCTGGCGCGCGCGGTGTATGCGCATGCGCTGGTCAATCCGCACGACGACGGCAAGGCGCTCGACCAGCGCAGGCTGAAGGCCAAGCCCTCGTATATCGAACCGGCGCATTTCGCGATCGCGCTGCTCGATGCGATCCAGAGCATTCCGGGCGACTTCGCGCAGCTCGGGCGCGACATCGATGCGCTGCCCGACGCGCAGCTGCGGCGTGCGCTGCAAGGCATCTACCAGCGCGCCGATGGCGACCTCGAAGGCGTCCGGGTGCAGCTGGCGGGCTGGTTCGGCAGCGCGATGGCGCGGGTGTCGGGCGCGTACAAGCGGCGCGCGCAGCTGGTGTCGCTGTTGCTGGCGCTGCTGCTGGCGGTGCTGTTCAACATCGACAGCATCCATCTATTCCGCACGCTGTGGCAGCATCCGGGCCTGGCGGCGCAACTGGGCACACTGCCCACGCTCGACCCGCGCACCTTCGATGCGCTGTGGACCTTGCCGCTGGGCTGGCGCAGTTTCCCGCCGCGGCTCGATGCGGCCTTTGTGCTCAGCGTCGCGGGCTGGACGATCACCGCCACCACCGCCCTGTTCGGCGCGCCGTTCTGGTTCGACCTGATGCAGCGCGCGGTGCAGATGCGCGGGACGGGGGCGAAGCCGAAAAGCTAAGGAAAACCGGGGTCAGTGCCGGCATTCGGACACGAGCTCAACAGGCGCGCCTGTTGAGCTCGTGTCCGAATGCCGGCACTGACCCCGGTTTTCCCTACGTCAACGGGCGATGTGCATCCACCAGCATGCTTGAGATCGATACGTGCGGGATGCGCTCGGGCCACGCGTCGCCCGGGCCGAACCAGCGGGCGTCGGCGATTTCGTTGGCGTCGACCTTGATCTCGCCATCCAGGTAATCGGCGGTGAAGGCGATCATCAGCGAGTGCGGGAACGGCCACGACTGGCTGGCGAAATAGCGCAGATTGTGGACCCGCAGCCCCACCTCTTCGAACACTTCGCGGTGCACCGCTTCCTCGACCGATTCGCCGGCTTCGAGGAAACCGGCCAGCGGACTGTAACGTTGGGTCGGCGAGGCCGCATGCAGCGCCAGCAGCACCGCATCGCCCTTGCGGATCAGCACCATCATGGCCGGCGATATGCGCGGATAGGCCAAGTGCCCGCAGCGCGCGCATCTGAAGCAGCGCTCGCCCGGCGCCAGCTCCATCGGATGCGCGCAGGCGCCGCAATAACGATGGGTGCGCGCCCACTCGGCGATCTGGGCGGCGCGCGCCGCGACGCCCAGCATCTCCTCATCCATGCTGCCGAACAGCGAGCGCAGGCCGCGCCAGGCATGCCCATTTGGCAAGGCGTCGCTCTCGGCCCAGGTCGCCTGGCAGTAGCGTCCGCGCAACAGGCCGACCGGGTGCACATGCGCCGGGTCGACGCCGGCGCCGGCCAGCACCGCGGCCGCGGGCAGCGCCAGGCCGTCCTCGCGCACCAGCATCCGGCCCTGATGGAACACGAAGGTCAAAGGATCGGCATGGGCTTGCGGCGCCATCAGCGGCGTGAAGGATAGGGGCGTACTGAGCATCCCGGAATGATACCGCTTTTTGCTTTTCGCCCAAGCTTGTGCTTGTTTTAACTTCGGAGATAGGCAACTTTTTGCGGCCTGCTTAGGGTATGCACAGCTTGCTGTGCGGGATATAGTTGCCGCAAGGAGATATTTCTAATGAGTTCTATCGTCACCGGCATGACCACCGCCCAAATCGTGGCGCTGAAAACCAGCCAGATCGCCGCCTTCAGCACCGACGATATGGCGGCGCTCAGCGCGGTCCAGCTGGCGGCGATGGGCACCGCGCAGGTGCGCGCGATCGGCACGCTCGACCTCAGCGTGCTGAACACCGAGCAGATCGACCAGGGACTCGGCAGCGCGCAAGTGCGGGCCTTGTCGAGCCAGCAGATCCGCGCGCTGACGACCGCGCAACTGAGCGAGGGCTTCGGCACCCGCCACATGGCGGCCCTGGCCAGCAATCAGCTGGCGGCCTTCGCCACCGCGCAACTCGGGGCGCTCGCGGCCGAGGATATCGCCGCCTTGCAGACCGCCGCACTGGCCGGCCTGGCGAGCAGCCAGGCCGCCGCGCTCAGTAGCGACCAGCTGGTCGCGCTGAGCACCGCGCAAGCCGCGACGCTCAGCTCGGCCCAGGTCGCCGCGTTCGGCGGCGCCATCGCCGCGCTGGAAACGGCCGACTTCGCGGCGCTCAAGACCAGCGCGGTCGCTACCCTCTCGACCGCGCAACTGGCCGCCCTCGGCACCGACCAGATGGCCGCGCTGACGAGCGCGCAAGCCGGCGCGCTGACCACCCGCCAGTCCGGCGCGCTGAGCAGCGACCAGGTCGTCGCGCTCCGCACCGACAGCCTGGCCGCGCTCAAGACCCAGCAGGTCGCCGCGCTGAGCAGCGCCGCCGTGGCCGCGCTCTCGACCGCGCAAGTGCAGGCACTCAAGACGCAGCAAGTCGGCAGCCTCGCCACCGCGCAAGTGCGCGCCCTCGGCACCGACCAGATCGCCGCGCTGAGCACGGCGCAGGCCGCCGCGCTGACGACGGCGCAGATCGTCTCGCTCGCCGGCGCCCAGGTCGCCGCGCTCGAGACGCTCGACGTCGCCAGCCTCAAGATCACGCAAGTCGCGGCCTTCACCACCGCCCAGCTGGCCGCGCTCGGCACCGACCAGATCGTCGCCTTGACCACCGCCCAGGCCGCGGCGCTGACCACGCGCCAGGTCGCCGCATTGTCCAGCGACCAGATCGGCGCGCTCGAAACCCGCGACCTGGTTGCCCTGACCGCCGCGCAACTCGCGGCGCTCGGCAGCGCCGGCCTGGTGGCGCTCACGAGCGACCAGTTCGCCTCGCTCAAGACCAGCCAGCTCGGCGCGCTCGGCACCGCCCAGATCGCGGCGCTGACGGCGGCGCAGGTGGCCGCATTCACCACCGCGCAGATGTCGGTGCTGTCGACGCGCCAGTTGGCCTCGCTCACCACCGACCAGATCGCCGCGCTCGAAACCGTGGACTTCGCCAGCATCAAGGCCGCCGTGCTGTCCAGCATGGGCAGCGCGCAGCTGGCCGCGCTCGGCACCGACCAGATCGTGGCCCTGACCACCGCGCAGGTGGTCGCGCTGACCACGCGCCAGGTGTCGCAGCTGGGCGCGAACCAGGCCGCCGCGCTCCAAACAGCGGACCTCGCCACTCTCAATTTCCTGCAAGTGGCGGCGCTGTCGACCGACGCCATCGCCGCCCTGCAAGACGCCCAGCTGGGCGCGCTCAAGACCAGCCAGGTCAACAACCTGACGACGGCCCAGATCGTCGCGCTCGGCAACAGCCAGCTCGCGGCCTTGAGCACCCAGCAAGTGACGTCCTTCGTCACGCGCCAGATCGCCGCGCTCACCACCGACCAGCTCGCGAGCTTGCTGTCGAATAGCTGGACCGCGCTCAAGGTCGGCCAAATCGCCGCGCTGAGCACCGGCCAGGTGGCTTCGCTCAACGCCGGCCTGATCGCCGCGCTGACCACGCTGCAGGCCGGCGCGCTGACCACGCGCCAGATCGCCACCCTGTCGGCGGCCCAGATCGTCAGCCTCGAAACCCAGGACCTGGCGGCCTTCAAGGCGGCCCAGATCGGCGCGCTGAACACGGATGCGCTCAACAACCTGACTGCGGACCAGCTGCAAAGCCTGAGCTCGTCGCAACTGGCGGGCCTGACCACCGCCCAGTTCAAGGCCATGAGCGCGAGCCAGTTCAACCTGCTGACCAGCGCCCAGACGCTGGCGCTCTTGCCGGCCCTGATCGCCGTGATGTCCTCCGACCAGATCGCCAGCCTGACCACCGACGACATGGTCAACCTCGGCACCGCGCAAGTGGCGGCCTTGACCAGCGCCCAGATCGGCGTGCTGAGCACCGACCAGTTCACCGCCCTCACCACGCTGCAGGCGCGCGCGCTGACCGCGGCCCAGCTGGCCGCCTTGACCAGCGACCAGCTGAGCGCCTTCCAGACCGCCGACCTCGCCGCGCTCAAGGCGGTGCAACTGGCGGCGCTGACCAGCGCCGAAGTCGCGCTGCTGAGCACGCAACAATTGGGCGCCTTCGACACCACCCAGATCGGCGCCTTCACCAGCAACCAGTTGCGCGCGCTGAGCACCGACCAGATCGTCGCGCTGTCGACCGCGCAAGCCGCCGCCCTGCTCGGCACCCAGTTGGCGGCGCTGACCAGCGACCAGCTGGGCGCGCTCGAAACCGTGGACGTCGCCGCGCTCAAGCCGGCCCAGATCGCCGCGCTGACGACGGCCCAGATCGGCTACCTGAATAGCGACCAATTCTCGGTGCTGTCGAGCAGCGCGATCGGCGCGCTGACCACCAGCCAGATCGCCTACGGCCTGACCAGCACCCAGCTCGGCCTGCTGACCACCGACCAGCTCGCGGCTTTCACGCCGACCCAGATCAAGGCCCTGACCACCAGCGTCATCGGCGGCCTGACCACGACCCAGCTGATGGCGCTGTCGACCGCGGCCATCGCCGGCCTCAGCACCTC
>Ga0193702_1000092_pt1 | contig 37211 bp, 30 predicted proteins | sample U3a1metaG_FD_143060 | JGI IMG/M metagenome (GOLD analysis project Ga0193702, IMG submission 143060) | Soil microbial communities from a riparian zone of the East river system, Colorado, United States - U3a1 | ecosystem: Environmental > Terrestrial > Soil > Riparian zone | place: USA: East River... | reverse complement strand
TTACCATTGCGCTGCTGGGCAGCATAGAATCCTTATTATCCGCGGTAGTAGCCGATGGCATGATCGGCGGGAACCATCGCTCCAATACCGAACTGATTGCCCAGGGATTTGCTAATATCTGTTCTTCCATTTTTGGCGGCATCCCGGCAACCGGGGCCATCGCGCGGACCGCTACCAACGTAAAAAACGGGGGCCGGACACCTGTTGCCGGTATTGTCCATGCCATTACCCTGCTCATCATTTTGCTTTTCGCAGGCAAATGGGCCGCACTTATCCCTATGGCAACACTTGCGGGGATACTGGTGGTAGTGGCCTGGAATATGAGCGAGGTGGGGAATTTTATTGATGTATTTAAAGGTGCAAAAAGCGACGCGGCGGTTTTGATAACCACCTTTGCCCTTACCGTACTGGTTGACCTGACAGTAGCTATCGAAATAGGGATGATACTGGCCGCCTTCCTGTTTATGCGGAAAATGATGCAGGCGAGCTCCGTAAAACAAGCGGTTTCTTCGGCAGCTCATACCGACGAAGTGCTTATGCCGGACGATATCCCCGCAGGGGTTGACGTTTTTGAGATCAACGGCCCCTTATTTTTTGGCGCTGCCTATAAGTTTAAAGATGCCATGAAAGTAATAGAAAACCCGGCCGGCGTATTGATCATAAGGATGAGGAACGTGCCCGTTATTGACGCGACCGGCATCCGCGTGCTGCGGGAAGTGCACACCGCCATAAAAAGAAATGGTACCAAACTGATCCTTGCAGAAGTGAATAGCATACAGGTAATGGGCGAATTAAAAAAGGCCCGTTTACTATTTCAAATAGGCAGGGGAAACGTTAGGGATACCTTTGAAAACGCGCTAAAGCGTGCAAATGATATTTTATTGCAAAGGCCTTATTGAACCCTATTCTCCAAAATCAACAAATAGTGACCTATTTTTTCGCCAGCGTGTACTCGCCCCAAAAATCATAAGTAGGGATTGCGGTGGTATTGTCATATCCTTTTACATCGGTCGCGTATTCTATCTCCGCTCGCCGCTCAAGGCTCTTTATCACAAGGTCGCCTACGCTTATATGGTAAGCAAATTTTGAAGCACCTTCCGGGCTTATGCCCAATTGTTTAAGGCTGAGGCTCAACTCCCAGGTATACACCAGCTTATTGTTAAAGGCCCCCGCTACTTTTATATCATTTTCATTATTAACCGCTATCAGGGTGTCAACCCCGCTTATATTGGATACGCTTATGGTCCTCATCAAATAGTCAAGTAGTTTATTATTTGCCTTAGCGACAGAATCTTTTAACACCGTATTATACCCCTGTTCGGCTTTTATATTAAAATAAGGCCTGTTCTTTTTTGTAAAGTAGGGGTAGATGATACCCATAGCGCCTTTGTCATTCTTTTTACCCGACTTTTGAATAGTGAATGTAAGGCCGCCCGCTACCAATTTATTGATCATAGTCGGGTCCGTAGCTTGTACCGTCAAAAATAAATGGTCTTCATTGTTAGATAGCGTGTAATAAATACCGGCGGTTTTGTTATACGCCTGGAATTTATTATCCCATTCGTTTGCATCACCGTCAATTTTCAGGTTTGCGGGGGCCCAAACACTTGCCAATTGTACCTCGGGCAGTTTTTGTGCCGTCGCGATGAATGTCATTAAGATCAGCGGCAAGGCCAATAGGCCTTTTAAGTTAGAATGGCTCATTTTGTGATAAGTAATTGATGTAGATATCTGACGTAAGTTACAAACCTTTGCTTAAAAATGAAATGAAAAGGCCCGCAAAGTTTTCAATCTTTACGGGCCACAACAAATAACTACCTATATTATATCTCGTTACATTTTAAACACGTTATTGGCCGGGTTAATGTCGGGGTAAGCTTTATCAGGATCGAGGGTAACCGAGATCACCTTTGCTTTTGACGCGTAGGGGAATGTCCAGCTGTCGCCGCGCTGCCAAATTTCTACAGGTAGTTTGATGCGGCCGGTCGCGCCGCCTTCTTCTTTCACTTCAACGGTTACCGGCATGGCTATTTTGCCCAGGTTTTTAACAGTTATGCTGATGCCTTTGGCAGGGGCGCTATTGTCAATATAGGTTACCGCTGTCACGGCCTGGTCAAGCTTCCAGGTGTTAAAGAAAAACCCTCTCCAAAACCAGCCCAGGTCCTCGCCCGTGCCGTTTTCCATCACCCGGAAAAAGTCATCGGGGGTGGGGTGCTTAAAGGCCCAAAGTTTGATATAGTTTTTGAAGGCCATGTCAAACAGTTTTTCGCCTACTACGTCGTTGCGCAGCAGGTTAAGCGCGATGGACGGTTTGCGGTAGCCCTCTACACCAATGCGGCCAAACTGCAATACATCCTCATAGGATATGATAGGTTCTTCTGCCGGGCCGTAATAGGTTTGGGCAATGCTATACATGTCCTGCGCCCCGCCACGGCCTCCGCCGCCGCCGGGACGGCCGCCTGCTGCACCTGCCGGTGGGGTTGCCGGTGCGGGGGTTACGTGTTGCTTGGCGTTAAGGCCGTTAATAAAAGTATCAAAACCTTCATCCATAAAGGTATAACGGCGCTCGTTCGACCCAACAAGCATGGGGAACCAGTTATGGCCAAACTCGTGGTTAACTATGCTCCAGGCCCTGCCGCCGCCGGGGCGGCCGCTGCAAAAAATAATGCCGGGATATTCCATACCGCCCATGTTACCGCCAACGGCCGTAGCTACCGGCCACGGAAATTCATATAAGGTGTTGGAGTAATATTCTATTACCTGTTTTACAGATTCTGTTGCGCCGCCCCACGATTCAGGATCTTTGGCATCGGCGCCGTAAACGGCTTGTGCCAGTATCTTTTTACCACTTGGCAGGTTAATACGGGCAGCATCCCACATAAACGCGCTCGAAGCTGCCCAGGCTATGTCCCTTGAATTATGCATTTTAAAATGCCACGTCAGTTCTTTTTTACCGGTAGGTTGAGCGGCGGGGTTGTTAATATCGCTTTGCGACCGGATGTTTATTGTTTTGTCGCTCAGCGCGGCTTTTGCCAAACGTTCCTGCGCGGTTTTGGTCAATACTTCGGTTGGGTTTACCAAGCCGCCTGAGCCTACAACTATCATGTTGGCGGGGGTGGTTACCGTATAATCAAAGTCGCCGTATTCCAGGTAAAATTCGCCGGCGCCCAGGTAAGGGAGGGTATCCCAACCCCTGATATCATCATAAACGCACATGCGCGGGTACCATTGGGCAAACTGGTATTCGGTGCCGTCTTTAGTGTATTTTTTCCCCATACGGTCAACACCGTAAGCCGGGATGGGGAAGCTGTAGCTGATGGTTAATTTGACCGAATCGCCGCCACCTTTTACCGGCTGGGGCAAATTGACCCGCATGCGCGTATCAGAAAACACCCATTCGGCAGGTTGGCTTTTGCCATTTTTTTGCACGGTCAGGCTTTTGATGGTATAGCCGCCCACAAAATCGGGCCGGCTCGAAAAGCGCTGGCCCGCAGGGGTATGGGTCGACTCGTTGGAGCGCGAATCTGCCTTGAAAAGGTTCTGGTCTACCTGCAGCCATAAAAAGCCCAAAACATCGGGGCTATTGTTTTTATAGGTGATGGTAACCGTGCCGGTGAGCATATTGGCAGCCGTATCCAGCCGTGCTACAATTTTATAATCGGGGTGGTTTTGCCAGTATTTAGGGCCGGGCGCGCCATTGGCCGACCGGTACTCGGTGCCCTTTACCTGGTTGTAAAAGTAGGGGTTAAATGTTTCGTGCTGATCGTAGCCCATCCCGTTGCCGGGTTTGCCGGGCTCATACTGGGCATGCGCGCCCAAAAAAACAAATAGCAGGGAAGCAAGAGTGAAGTAAAGTTTTTTCATGTTGTGCGGTTGTTAGTTTTACCGCTTAAGTTACTAATTATGTTTAATATAGCAAACCGTTTTTACTTTATGCAACGCGGGGTCCCTGCGGGGACGGAAAGATAGCCAAAATCGGGGCGGTCAATAAAATACTATATTTAAAAAATGCAAAAAAGGCGGGTTTTAGAGTTAGATTCACTTAGAGGTATTGCAGCATTAAGTGTCTGCTTCTTTCATTTCGGTTTTTTTAAATTCGGTATAGCAGGGGTCGAGTTGTTTTTTATGATAAGTGGCTTTGTAAGCAACAAGAAAATCTACGCCGAACAGGCATAATCATTCGAAGTCAGAGACACGAGTACGCCACCCTGTTCCCGGCGCTGCATACTCGCGCCAGTGGGGTGGCAACCTGCCCCGATCTGTTAAGTGGCCCGGCTTTCGCTCCTTGCCTTTATCACCGTTTCCAGGGGTATGCGGTTATGTTCTCCCCATTGGTTCATCATTTTGATGATCGGTAACACAGTTTGACCAAGCCCGGTGAGAGAATACTCCACTTTCGGGGGAAGTTGCCGGTATATCTTCTTTGTCAGGATATGGAACTCCTCCAGTTCTTTAAGCTGTAGATTTAATACCCTTTTGGTTGAGCCCGGTATGGCACGCTGTAAATCACTAGGACGCAGGATACCTTCCGAAATCGCATATATCAGGTTTGCCTTCCATTTGCCGCCCAGCACTTCTTTGGTGACAGTGAGGCCGCATTCGAGCGGCAGAGGCATTTTTTTTTCGTACATCTTCAATTGCTTTATACAAAGATAAGTATAGGTACAAAAATGTACCATAGTGGATAAAATTATCCCCAGGCGAATCTTTTGACCCTTATTGCGTGCCGGAAAAGGTATACTGAAATTTGCGATAGATATTAAAAAATCAATTTTTTAAAACCATGGAACAAGATTCAGAAAATAAAGTGCAAAGTAAAGCAAGTGAAGAACGCAAGGTACAACAGGTCCTGGCCAGGTATACCAGGGGAGCAGACCAACTTAACGGCAAGGCAGTGAGTGACTTGTTTGTGCCGGATGGCCGGGTGGAAGTGTATTATGGCAGGGGCGAAAGCCGCGAGTTGCTTTTTGTGTTATCAGGACAGGCAGAAATAGAAAATGCCATGTCCAACCTCATGAAACCGCACCCTGAAAGAGGATGGAGCCATCATACAACGCATGATCATATTATTGAAGTAAATGGAGATCATGCTACGATTGATGCACAATTTATCAGGTTTGATGCTGTAGGTGAAAACCGACCGGACAATGGATGGCCTGAAGGAACATTAGGATTAATGGGCAAGGTAACACCTACAGAATCGGGTTATTACCAGCCTGCCTTGCAGAAGATAAACGGGGAATGGAAAATAGTTACGCTCGTTATTCTTCACGATCTGACTTTTGCAATTCCGGGAAAGTAAGATTTCGAAGGTTTGACGTGGCGATTTCGTGCGCTTTAAAGCACCGGTTTGTGTAGGCGATTTGTAAAGCCACAATTGATAATCGATGTATTAACATGATCAAAGTGTTACGGAATTAATTGTTTGTCATTTCGGAACCAAGTGGTACACGGCTCCGGAATATTCAGCTAAAATAAAGCCGCCCTGGAAAAGGGCGGCTTTATAAATTATTCTGTGAAGAATGCCTCTTTATTTCAGCGCTTTTTTCAATTCCGATGCAGCCTGCAACATGGCAGAACGGGTGGCAGGTACAGTAGCCAGCGGATTAAGTAAGCCCCAGTCGTGGATCATGCCATTGTAACGGGTGGCGGTAACCGGTACGCCGGCCTCATCCAGTTTACGGGCATAAGCCTCTCCTTCATCACGCAGTACATCATTTTCGGCGGTTTGTACTAACGCAGGGGGCAAGCCTTTCAGCTGATCAGCGGAAGCACGCAGTGGAGAAGCATAGACCTGGTTACGTTCACCGGCATCTGTCGTATAATTGTCCCAGAACCAGGTCATCATGTTCCTGGTCAGAAAGCGGCCGGTGGCAAACTGGTTATAGGAACCATTTTCAAAGCTTGCATCGGTAACCGGCCAGAACAGCACCTGTAATTTAATTTCCGGGCCTCTTTTGTCTTTGGCCATAAGCGCAACCACTGCTGCCATATTGCCGCCCACGCTGTTGCCGGCTACCGCCAGGCGCTTGCCATCCACACCAATTTCACTGCCATGTTCAGCAACCCATTTTGTAGCTGCATACGCCTGGTTGATCGCAACCGGGTAGTGCGCTTCCGGCGATGGCGTATAATTGACAAATACCGCAGCTGCACCTGACTCCACCACAAGATCCCGGACAAAACGCTCATGGGTGGGAAAATCACCCAATACCCAGCCGCCGCCATGAAAGAACATAAACACGGGCAGTGTACCTTTGGCGTTAGCCGGTTTAACGATATTGATCCTGATCGACTGGCCATCGGCGTTAATGGTCTTTTCGGTAACCGTGATGCCTGACAAATCAACTTTTACAGAGGATTGCAATCCTGCTAATGCTGCTCTGGCATCCGCAGATGATAATTGTTCGATCGGTTTACCACCACCGGAATTGACTGCGCTTAAAAAAGCCTTTACATGGCTTTCTATCTGCGGATCCTGTGCAGGGTTAATGATTTGTGCGTTAGTTTGTGTGCCTAAAGCCAGCCCTAATCCGAGGGCTGAAGCTTTTAATACTGATGATTTTTTCATGTTATTGATATTTTAATTTTTATTAATTATTTGAACAGGTCAAAGGTACCCGGCGGGTCGGCGTCATTCAATGCACTATTTTCGACATGAATAGCACTTTTTTCCCTAATTGTATTTATAATCCTATTTTTGCAATCTAAAAGAACATAATTATGGGACGTTTTAGACAGTTCACTTTTAAGCAATTCGGTTATTTCGACTTTGAAGGCGATCTTCCGGACCTGCTTTCGCAGCAGGATTTCAGTGCATTCATTAAAATCGTTTTTTTAAAGCAGGGAGGGACGGCAGTGATCGACTTTAAGGAATATAAATTGCAACAGGATGCCTTGTTTTTCATTAATGCTGGCCAATATTACCGCTTTGATGACAGTTGCCGGGGAACTATGCTTTATTACAACCGTGACTTCTATTGTGTAGAGATCCATGATAAGGAAGTTGCCTGTGACGGTATCTTGTTTCACAATGTTTATGAGATCCCTGTTATTTTTATGACGGAAGAAATCTCAGCAGAAATGGAAGAATCGATCGGTGCCATCAAAAACGAATTGGAGGTGGAAGACAGTTCAATGGAAGAAGTGCTCCGTATTTTCCTGAAATTGATCATCATCCGCGCCACCCGGATATGGAAAAAAGACCACCGGGTGGCCGGAGTAGAAGCCCATCAGGAAGTGGAGTTTTCGAGAAACTTCAGCCAACTGGTGGAGTGGCACTACACACGGTACCATACCGTAGCTGAATACGCCGACTTGCTCAACATCACCCCCAAGGCCCTCAATAAGCGGGTAACCCGTTACACTGAGACCACACCAAACGATATTATCAAAAACCGCATCATCCTGGAGGCTAAAAGGCTGCTTGTTCATACCAGGTTGAGCGTTAAAGAGATTGGCTATAAGCTCGGCTATGACGACGCCTCTTATTTTATCCGGCTTTTCAGCAAACTGGCTTCCACTTCCCCGCAAAGTTTCCGGCAACAATATCAAACTTGACTCAAGTGTTAGGGAAACATTACTACCTTTCTGGATGAGTGTAATTGGCGTCATTGACGCTTAAACCATTTCCGTCTTCGCAGATTCTCCGAAGGCACCCTGCGAGTAGGGGGCAGCCTACGAAATTAGCTTACACTCCTTATTAGTAACAATATTTTCTATCTGGGCCAACTGCTCGGCGCTTAGCTGTTTTAAATTTTCCTGGCTTAGTATGGTATTGTTTATTTGTATATAGTTGTTTTGCGCGTTTACCACGGTGCCGGCGGGGTGTTTATTTAATGCGCCAACCATTTCGAGATAAAGGCGGGCGGCCTTCATGTCGCCGCCGGCTGCATACTTAAATACATTGCCCAGCAGGTTGTGCGCCATAAATTTAAATTGCTCCATTTCGGCTGCAAATTCCGGATGCGTGCGGTACGCCGCAAAATGTTTGGCAACGGTTTGCCGGCTCAGGCCCGTTTGCTCGGCTATGGCGTTTTTAGTAGGCATCAGGCCATGCTGCCGCATAAAGTTTGAAATAGCATTGCTAATTATTGCGTGATTATGTTCCCAAAGGGCGCTTTTTGTACTGGCGGGAAGAATGAGGTCTATTTTATCTAAAAAGCTATCCCGCGCTTCGCCTGTTAATCGTGCCAGTGTTTTGGTGGCGGCCCTTTCGAGGCATTGACGTTCTACCGGGGTGAAGCCTTCAATATCTTTTGGCGTGATCTTTTGCCGGGCAAGCAGGCTGCGGATCTTTCGGTTGGCTGTTGTGGTTACTGTATTCATGACGATGGGATATATTCTGTAAATATACAGAATATTCTTTATATAAGCAATATTTTAAAGAAATAAAAGGCGAGGCGAGTGGAGGGTGGAGCATGGGGAGTGGCATTCCGCAGGGTGCTTTGACGAAAGGCCCATAGGACGGAATGAGCAGCCCTGTTGTTTAACATTTTTTTGATAAATTCGTCATACCAACTTTGAAACGCAACATTCCATGGCAGATAAAAAATCAAAACTCGCCGAAATCAAAACCAAGCCGACCGCTGTCAGTGTAACGGATTTTATCAACTCGCTACCGGATGAACAAAAGCGTAAAGACAGTTTGGTGCTGCTGGAAATGATGCAGCAAGCCAGTGGTGAAGTACCGGTGCTGTGGAGCAATTCCATTGTTGGTTTTGGCCTTAAACGCTACGAAAGCCCGGCAACCGGCAGGCAGGTAGATTGGTTTATTATTGGTTTCGCGCCGCGCAAAGCGAATATGACTGTTTACCTGATAGATATTAGCAGGCACGAAGCGGCGCTGCAACAACTCGGAAAATATAAGACCGGAGGTGGTTGTTTATACATCAATAAGCTGGCAGATGTGAACCTGGAGGTACTTAAGGGCATGGTCGGGGTAGCAGCAAAAAGCGGTTAATGATGATATCAACCAGGGCAAAAAACGTGTATTTTATGTTAACCCTGCTAAATTTCAATGATTTGATTATCAATAACTTAACAAAGTTAATTTTTGAATTGTGTTAAGTTATGTTAACCCTGTTATCTACCGCAGATCCACCTTCAATACCCTATGATTATTGGTCACATACAGGCTTTTCTCATCAGCCGACAGGCTACAGTTGGAAGCCAGGTCGTCTATCAAGATCTTGCCCAGCAATTTGCCAGCCCGGTTAAAAACCCATATACCACCCGGCCCGGTGGCAAACACATTGCCGTTCTTGTCTATCTTTAAACCATCGGGCATACCGGCCGCAGTCTTGGTAGCGGCTTGCGCACTGTAAAATATCCGTCCGTGCGTAAACAGGCCGTTCTTATCCAGATCATAAGCATACCAGCAAGCCTTTGTCGAATCGGAATTAGAGATCAAAATAGTTTTACCCCCGGGGAAAAACCCGATACCGTTTGGCCGGGTAATGGTATCTGTAAGCAAGGTTATCTTACCGTTGGCCCCAATTTTATAGATGCCCTGGTAAGGCGCTTCCTTTAAGGGGTCCTTCGCGTTTTTCTCCAACCCGTAAGGTGGGTCGGTAAAGTAGATGTCGCCATTGCTTAAAAAGGCAAGGTCGTTGGGGCTGTCAAACTTTTTGCCTTTATAGTTCTTTGCCAGTTTGATGAACTTAGCCGCAGGCTTATCCAACGGGGCATCCATTACGGATACCACCCTGTCGCCATCCTGGCAGATAACCAATTGCCCTTTGATGTTTAAGCCCAAACCATTCGAGCCCAGCTCACCACCCCGCGGTACCTTGCCCGTATAACCCGATGGGTTAAGGTAAACTTCCTTGCCTTTCACTTCGGTCCATTTATAGATCACATTTTTCTTAACGTCAGAGAAGAGGAACATTTTTTGGCTCTCTATCCATAAGGGCCCCTCGCTCCATATAAAGCCCGTGGCCAATATCCTGGCTTTGGCGTTTTTACTCACAATGGTGCTAAACTGTGGGTCAAATTGCTTTAAGGTCATTAATGGTTTTGCAGCCTGTGCATAGCTTGCAGCAATCCCCGCTATCAAAAGGATCATTGTCCCCGATAAACGTTTACGCCATGTTATCATATTGGTATATTGTTGGTTATAATTTGGTTTCGAAAAACTAAGATAGTTAATTGTACCGAACTACCTAAACGAAATATTTACTACGTTTTTTCTCCGAATACTATGTTGCAGACAATTGCGGAAAGTTTTTAGAAAAAAACACTTTATTTCCTTTTGCCGGACTGTCTCATTCTGTAAAAAGTCGTACTTTTACGTTCATGAATATCATTCATAATAAAGATATTGGAACAAAGCAAAAGGCGCTTGCCATTAACCTTGACCCTAAGATATATGGATCATTTGCCGAAATTGGCGCCGGCCAGGATGTAGCCGCCAATTTTTTCAAAGCAGGCGCTTCATCGGGCACTATAGCCAAAACCATGTCGGCCTATGACATGACCTTTTCTGATGCCATCTATGGGGTGCAGCAAGTACGCCGTTATGTAAGTGAGCAGCGTTTGATATCCATGCTTGATCACGAGTATGATCTGCTGATCGAGCGCCTTGGCGCGCAACGTGGCGATACCACTACCTTCTTTGCTTTTTCTGATACCGTATCCGCAGTAAATTACCATAAAACAAATGACGGGCATGGCTGGATGGGCGTGCGGTTTCAGTTAGAGCCCAACGGGGCATATAATGATGTGGTGCTGCACGTAAAATTATTAGATTATGACAATAATTTACAGCAGCAGGCCGCCGGGATATTAGGTGTTAACCTGATGTATGCCTGCTTTTATTACCATGAAAACCCGCCTGTATTTTTGCTTTCGCTGATGGATGATTTGTCGAGCGACCGAATCCAAATTGATATGATCCGTTTTGAAGGCCCCAACTTTAGTAAAGTGGATAACCGCCTGATGAGCTTGCACCTGGTAAAATATGGTTTCTCTGACGCGGCCCTGTTTGGCCCGGATGGAAAAAATCAGCAACCATCAGAAGTGCTGTATAAAAAGCATATCGTAGTTATACGCGGGCGTTTCCGCCCTATTATCAACGTGCATTTGGATATGCTTAACAACGGTGTTAAGCAGTTTATGCAGGAGCCCGATGTGGACCCTAAAAACGTTGTTGTAATAGCAGAGCTTACCTTGCAATCGTTAAAAGAAAGGAATGCCGATGAAACTGCCGAAATTGATGAAAAAGATTTTCTTGACCGTGTAGATATTCTCTGTTCGCTTGGGCAAACGGTGTTGATATCTAATTTTCATGAATATTATAAATTGGTGGCTTACCTGTCAAAGATCACTAAACTAAAGATGGGTGTTGTGTTAGGTTATCCAAACCTGGAATATATTTTTGCCGAAGAGCATTATACCGAATTGCAGGGGGGGATCCTTGAGTCATTCGCTACACTATTTAGCCGAAAGGTAAAACTGTTTATTTACCCCACTTTGCGCGATGGTGTGATCTGGAACTGCCTCCGGTTTTATCCGCCGCCACACCTTATTGACCTGTACCGTTACCTGATGGCCAACAATAAAATAGAAGATATCAGGAACTATAACGAAAGTAACCTGCATGTACAAACCGATATTGTGCTGCAACTCATCAAGCAAGGTGTAGAGGGCTGGGAGCAATATGTACCGGCCGAGGTAGCAACGATGATAAAAGACCGTTGCCTGTTTGGCTATTCGTGCGAAGTTAAACCAGTTATTTCTACAACTGGTAGTTAACTTAAAAGTGTTGTAAAACTTTATTACCTTTTCTCGAACCGGCCTGTTTTCCTGTTTAAAATGATCTTGTATAATATCAATTCGACAACAAGGCCAATGTCACCCTCTTCATCAACAAATCCATGAGATGGGGTGATCGAATCATCAGCCATATTAGGCATCAGCCTATCGCTCAGTTTTTGCATAATATCCTGCTTTTCCGTCATATCTATGATCTCTTCAAACTGGCCCCATGCTATTACACTTTGCCAATTTGTTATGGTTCTGATATCGTCAACCTCAAAACAGACCTCCGGATTTTTTCTCATCATCTCAATTTTCATTCCTTTAGCAGAGTGACAGTAAATATTTAAACCGTCATAAATATAATTTACCGGCACTATATAGGTAACCCCATCAGCATGGCATCCAATACGGCCAATCAACTGGCTTTTCAACAAGTACTCTATCTGCGTATCATTTAGTTCCCTTACCATAATTTTATTTTTATCAGGTAAAGGTCCGTATTGCGATAATCATTTAACAGAACTCCGGTCAGTAATAAACATGATGTTCATCACACTTAAGTTTATTGCCGGATTGAAGTATTGCTCTTCCCATAAGAAAAATCCAATATGGTTTTTACCCGTATTACGCAATCGTTCCCGTAAAAAAATAGGGGCGAGTGTTTAAAAAAAGCAAGTTTTAGTTATAGGTTTACTTTAATTTTAAAAAGTAAACCTATGAAGATCAAAATAATTTTAACCGGATTATTTGCTGCAATAATAATATATAATGCTGCCGCGCAGGGTACAGATGGCAATAGCATAGCCTGGTATATTGCACATACCCCATTTAAAATGCCGGCCGTAACCGAGCCTGCTTTTAATCAAAAAACATTTAATATAAAAGATTACGGCGCGATAGGTGACGGGCAAACACTCAACACCGGCGCTATTGAAAAGGCTATTGCCGCATGTAATGCAGCAGGCGGAGGTACAGTATTGATACCACCGGGATTATGGCTTACCGGCCCAATCGAATTAAAAAGTAATGTAAACCTGCATGCCCACCGCGGTGCCTTGATCACCTTTAGCACCGATCATACCCAGTACCCCATGATAGATGGCAAGCCCAAAATACTACTTTCCGGGAATAAGCTGGAGAATGTAGGTATAACCGGCGAGGGTATTTATGACGGCGGCGGCGATACCTGGCGGCCGCTAAAAAAAACCAAGGCGGCGCCATCTTTATGGGCCGACCTTTTAAAATCAGGCGGTGTTGTTAGCAGCGATGGCAGTATGTACTGGCCCACCAAAGAGGGAATGGCTGGCGAGGATTATTTAAAAACGCTAAAAGGAAAAACCGGTTTAGCCCCTGCTGATTATTTGCCGGCACGTGATTTTTTAAGGCCGGTACTGGTATCCATAACCAACAGTAAAAACGTGCTTATTGCCGGGCCCACTTTTAAAAACTCGCCGCAGTTTGCACTTAATCCCAAATACTGCACCAATATGATCATCCGCGATGTGACCATCAATAATGAATATTACGCGCAAAATGGTGATGGTATCGACCTGTCATCGTGCAAAAATACCATAGTTTATCATTGCACCGTTAACGCGGGCGATGATGGCATTTGCATGAAATCAAGCGGTAATAAAGGCAACCCGGAAACAGATCCAGGTTTGGAAAATATCATAATTGCTGATTGTATTGTTAACCATGCTCACGGCGGCTTCGTTATTGGCAGCAATACCGATGGTGGTATGCGCAATGTTTATGTTACCAATTGTAATTATATAAATACCGATATAGGTATCCGCATAAAGAGCAGCCGCGACAGGGGCGGGCCAGTGCATGATATCTATATTGATAACATATATATGCACGATATTTTAAATGAGGCGATATTGTTCAATACTTATTATGAAGATAATACGGCAAAGGAAGGCCCCGCAAAAGTGGCCCCGGTGACTGACAAGACACCACGCTTTAAGGATTTTTATATCAGCCATATTTATTGTAATAGCGCTAAAACAGCTATCGCTATTACCGGCCTGCCCGAAATGCCTGTAAACCATATTAACTTTTCTGATATGGTTATCTCGGCTGATGAACCCTTTAGTTCAACAGATGCGGCAGATATATCTTTAAAGAATGTTAAAATACTTTCCCCTAAATCAACACTAATGGTGTTGAATAACAGCTCAAACATCACCATAGATAATATGGATTTTAGCAAGAGTACTTCCACCTTAATTTCTGCAAGCGGCGCAGGCACAAAGGGCATTAAAATAATGCATACTAATGTTAAAGGTTTGGCCGAACCGGTTAAATTGGATAAACAACTGGATAAAGGTATAATTACTATACAGTAGACTTTAACTGTTAAATTTTTTAAAGAGTAGTAAGCGGGCTTCATGCCCGCTTTTTTTATGCGGATCGAAACCATCTAAGTAAAACGCCCAAGTGGGCAGATATGGCGTTTTTTAATTTTTACGCAAACGTTTCCGGGAACGATTGCATAGTTTTTATTGGTGAAATCCTTTTTTTATTTGGTTATAGTGGCTAATCTTGTTAATCGCTTAAATAAAACAGGCTTTTAAACAGCCATTTAACCGGTAAACCAATTATAAAATATTAGCAAATTTTAAGTAATGCATTTTGTGCTATTCCTAATAGAATGGTAGGTATGCCTTAATAATTGCTTATAGCAAACCAATTAATAAGAACTCAATAAAACCAAATTATGATTAAAAGCTTACTTAGTTTTTGCCTTATGTTGTTGCTAAGCGCGGCAGTATTGGCCCAAACCCGGCAAGTTACCGGTAAGGTAACTGAAAAGGGCAGCACCGAACCGGTGGTTGCCGCCTCGGTACTTATTAAAGGTACATCAACAGGCACACAAACCGATGTGAATGGTAACTTTAAACTTTCCGTTCCTGATAAGGCCGGTGTAGTTTTAGTTATTAAGTCTATTGGATATGACCCGCTTGAAGTTACGTTGAGCGCCGGGCAGACTACAGTAACTACACAGCTTCAAACAAACTCAAGAGAGTTGCAGGAAGTAGTAGCTATTGGCTATCAAACCGTTAAACGCCGAGATTTGACCGGCGCAGTTGCTTCTGTAACCGCTAAGGATCTTAAAGATAACCCCGTAAACTCTGCGGCGGAAGCATTGGAAGGCCGTTTGCCTGGTGTGCAAATTACTCTTTCAGATGGTCAGCCCGGTGCCCAGGCAGACGTTTATATTCGCGGCCGCAGTTCAATTACCCAAAGCGGCCAGCCGCTTTTTATTGTTGATGGTGTTGAATTGGATAACGCGCTCAATATAATTGCCCCGCAGGATATTGAATCTATTGACGTTTTGAAAGATGCCGCCTCAACTTCAATTTATGGTTCGCGCGGTTCAAACGGCGTATTCATAATCACCACTAAAGGAGGCAGAAACACAAACGGTATTACATCTGTAACCTACAGTACAACCATGGGTATACAAAAATTGGCTAAAGAATTGCCTATGATGAACCCATACCAGTTTTTATTGTACGAATATGAACGTGCTAAGTACACCAATGGTGACAGTACTTTTATTACAAGGTTCATCAAAAGGCTGAATAATTTTGACACCTTAAAGAATTTTGTAAATACACCCGGTATTGACTGGCAAAAAGCCACTTTGGGGCGTTCCGCGTTTTTCCAGACACATAATTTAAGTATAAGCGGTGGCGATGCTAAAACCCAGTTCAACTTAAGTGCCACTTATAATGGCCAGCAAGGTATTTTGTTAGGGTCTGATTACAACAGGGAGTTGATAAATTTCCGCTTCAATCATAAAGTGAGTGATAAGTTTAGCTTCGGTTTTAATGCCAGGTATAACAACCAGGTAGTTAATGGTTTGGCCACAGCCGACCCAACAGGTGCGGGCAACAACAATCTGCGGCAGTTTACAAGGTACCAGCCGTTGTTATCACCGGGACAAAGTGAAGATACTTATGATATCGCCCTGTCTAATCTAACGAGCAGTAACGGGGCTCAATTGATTAACCCGCTGCAATTAATTGGGGCGGAATACAGGAAGAACACCACATCTATTATGGATCTGAATGCTAATGCAAGCCTAACCATTGTCCCTAAATTAACTATCCGGACAGTAATAGGTTATGATGTTAATTTGAACAACATACGTGCGTTTGATGATACGATCACGAGTAACTCCATACTAAATGGCGCTCATTTACCTATTGCCAGCGTAACTAATGCAAACGTGGTAACGATCAACAATTCCAATGTTATAGACTATAATAATCCATCAATATTTGGATCAAAACATGGTATAGATATATTGGGTGGACAGGAAATCTATCAAACTTATGCCACTAATAACTATCTTCAATTAAAGAGTATTCCGGCGGGTACATCGCCAGCCGAAGCATTTGCCAATTATGCGCTGGGTGCTGCGCAACCGCCAACTTCATCAGAGACGCCGGTGCATATTATGTCGTTCTTTGGCAGGTTAAGTTATAACTATAATGAAAAGTATTTACTTACCTTTAACTACCGCGCAGACGGAAGCTCGGTATTTGGCCCGGCCCGTAAATGGGGCTATTTCCCATCAGCTTCGGGTGCATGGCGCGTTTCGCAGGAAAGCTTTATGCAGAAACAGGATATATTCAGCGATCTGAAAGTGCGGCTTAGCTACGGTTCGGTAGGTAACAGCCGGATCACGCCATTCTCTTATGCCACCAACTACTCAACCGGTAAAAATTATTACTTAAATGAGATACTTAATTTAGGTACCGCGCCATCATCGGTTTTAAGTAATCCTTTTCTACAATGGGAAACTCAGTTATCCCGCAATCTTGGGTTTGACATGAGCTTCTTTAAAGGCAGAATACAGTTTACAGCGGATTTTTATCGCAATACAACAAGCAACCTGCTTTTAAACAATGCTATTCCGCCAATTACAGGTTATACTACGCAGCTTCAAAATGTTGGTGCAGTGCTGAATACAGGTATGGAGTTCCAGCTTTCGGGTACTATTATACAGTCAAGAAACTTTAGGTGGACAGGCAACTATAATATGTCATTCAATACAAACACTATTCAAAGCTTAGGCGGTTCTCAACAAAGCTTTACCTTTAATTCGGGATGGTTTAGTTCGGCAAATGCTCCTAACGACTTCCTGGTTAAAGTTGGCCAACAGGTAGGTACCATGTATGGATTGGTTAACGATGGGTATTATAAACTGACTGATTTTAATACTGCTCCGTATAGTAATACTGCTCAACCATGGGCCACCACTCAATATACATTAAAACCAGGCTTACCAACATCTTCCATATCAACAGCAACAGTTGGCCCGGGTACCGCAAAATATAAAGATATTAATGGTGATGGTGTTATAAATGGAAGTGATTACACCGTAATAGGTCATGCGCTGCCTAAATTTATTGGCGGCTTTAACCAAACTTTTACTTACAAGAACTTTGATGCCAGCGTATTTGTTAACTTCTCTTATGGTAACCAGGTTTATAACTATAACAAAGCCGAGTTTACCAGTGGGTATGAAGTGGGTGCTAACTTGCTTTCTTCGTTTACCGACCGTTGGCATGTGATAAATCCTGCTAATGGTGTGCAAATACAGGGCTATACAGGTACTACTGCAATAGGTGCAGACCCATCAGTAATTGCTGCTGTAAACCCAAACCCTAAATACTGGATACCGGGAATTGGCGCTGAATACGATAACCCGCAATCATTTTATGTTGAAAACGGTTCTTTCCTGCGTCTTAACAATGTAACGCTTGGTTATACTTTACCAAGAACAACACTGTCAAAATATGGAATATCAAGCCTGCGTATATACGCAACAGGTAATAACCTGGGGACTATAACCGGTTATTCCGGGTACGATCCCGATGTAAATACAAGGCGTTCTTCACCATTAACACCTGGTGTTGATTATTCGGCCTATCCAAGGGCTCGTACCTATATACTTGGTTTAAACGTTACATTTTAATTAAATAGACATTTGATTATGAAAAAGTTATTTTCTAAAACAAAGAATATTATTGCAATAACCGTTATAGCAACATTGCTGTTTGGTTCGTGCAAAAAATACCTCGACCCACAGGCGGTTTCGGTATTCTCTCCTGATTTTATTTTCCAAAACGTTCCGTATGCTAAAACAGCCGTGTTAGGTGTATATAGCGAAATGACAGGTGATGCCGGTTACGGTATACGCATAAGTATGTATTATCCATATGATAGCGATGAGATGATGGGTGCAGGCGGTACCAACCAGGATAATGATCGACGGGATATAGCACATTATAACGTTTCTTCAAATAACCTGCAGCTGGCAGCGCCTTTTAACCAGCTTTACGCCGGTATAGAACGTGCTAACCTGGCTATAGCTAATATCCCTAAAATGACCCAATATAATGGGGGTACTACACAGGAAAAGGGCGAACTAAGAAGGATGCTGGGCGAATGTTTAACCTTAAGGGCCCAATTTTATTATGAATTGGTACGTAACTGGGGCGATGTGCCGGCGAGTTTTAGCCCGGCCGACCAGTTGCCTAACCTATACCTGGCCAATGCAAACCGCGATACTATATATACACACATCTTAAATGACTTGCTTACTGCTGAGGGCCTGGTGCCCTGGAGAACAGGTATTTCTGCATTGGGCGATGCGCCGGATGCCAGGATAACACAGGGAACCGTTAGGGGCCTGAGGGCACGTATAGCCCTGTTCAGGGGTGGTTATTCGTTACGAAGCGACAGCCATATAATGGAAAGGCGGACAGACTATAAAACCTATTACCAGATAGCCCGTGATGAGTGCGCGGCAATAATGGCCCGCCCTGCTGATCATGCCTTGAACCCAAGCTATAAATCGGTATGGAAGGATTATATAGACGCGCGTAATGGTAATGAGCCTAATGGCGAGATATTGTTCCAGGTAGCAATGGGTGGCGCAAATGGGCAGGATAGTAAGATTGGTACCTATAACGGCGACAAATTTGCCGGTGTAGGCAGTGCAACCTTAACTATACTACCTACTTATTTCTATATGTTTGATTCTACCGATACGAGGCGCGATGTAACCTGCGAACCTTACGAAACAAATACCGACCAAATAACACGCAAAGGGCATAATATTAATGCCGTTAACGATGGTAAATGGAGAAGGGTATGGTGGAGTAACCCGGTTAACCCAACAACTTCTTCGGGTAATGCCGAACTGAATTGGGTAATTATGCGTTACTCTGATGTATTGCTGATGTTTGCCGAAGCTGATAATGAAATAAATGGCGCACCATCTGCTGCGGATATTGCTGCGGTTACACAGGTAAGCCAGCGTGCTCACGGAGGTAATGCTGCGCTTGTACCACCGATACCAACAGATTATGCCGGATTTTTTAAATATGTTGTAAAAGAAAGAATGCTGGAGTTTGGCAGCGAAGGTATACGTAAGTATGACCTGATACGCTGGAACTTATTAACAGCAGCTGTTACCGAAACTAAAGCAAACCTTGCTAATATGGGTGCAGCAACACCTTTGGCAATGGTACCTTTCTCTTACATGGCATCGCCACCCGCATATTGTTTAACCACTACATTACCAAAATCAATGTATTACTTTACAACTACTACGGCTGATGATTCTAAAATTTGGGCCAATTCCCTGTACAAAGCTGCGCCAACGGCTACCCCTACGGGTACAACCAAGGTTTCGTGGATAGGCTATAGTGGTATTGGTACAACGTTTACTACGGTTTGGGCTTACGCATTTAAAACCAATCACAGCGAATTGCTTCCTTACCAGGTAGCTACATTGAGCGCTGATTTTAATATAAATCAAAATTACGGGTATTAACCCATTGTAAAGGCTGCCGTTTTAAGGCAGCCTTTACTTTTATATTAAAATGTATTAACAATGTTTTTATAAGGATTTGTAGCGGAGGAAAATGCTATGTTAAAAAAATCACATTTCAAAAAAATAAGCCAGCGTATGCTGGTTTTATGCCTTTTAACACTTAGTTCATTTACAATACCCCAGGAACCTATAACCGTTTATATGATAGGCGATTCTACGATGTCTATAAAGGAGAAAAAGGCCTATCCCGAAACAGGTTGGGGGATGCCGTTTGCTATATTTTTTGATCAAACGGTAACCGTTGATAACCGTGCGAAAAACGGGCGCAGTACCAAATCATTTATTACCGAAGGGTTGTGGCAGCCTGTCGCCAATGGCATGAAAAGCGGCGATTACCTGATCATCCAATTTGGGCATAATGATGAAGTAAGCACAAAGGCTACTTATGCTACGGAAGATGAATTTAAGGCTAATCTTACACTATATGTAACTACGGCAAAAAGCAAGGGGGCAAAGCCAATTTTAATTACGCCTGTTGCCCGTAGAAAATTTAACACTGCGGGTAATATTGAGGACACTCATGCCGTATATGCACAATTGGTTAGAGATGTAGCCGCAAAAAACAATGTGCCGCTGATAGATTTGGACAAGAAAAGCATGGATATGCTGCAAAAACTTGGCCCTGACCAATCAAAATTATATTTCAATTATTTACAGCCCGGCGAAAATGTTAATTACCCGGATGGGAAGGCAGATGATACCCACTTTAGCGAACTGGGCGCACGAAAGATAGCAGAATTGGTATTAGCCGAAATAAGGGTAGTGCAACCTGACCTTGCAGCAAGAATAGTGAAGTCGAAAAATTTACCGATCAAGTAGCGTATGAAAACATCAAAAATAATAGTGGCAGTTAGTTTTTTGCTGATGGCATTTACCCTGCCGCCAAAGCATATTAATATATACATGATAGGTGACTCTACCATGTGTTTGTATGGTAACGACCAACGCCCGGTTACGGGTTGGGGTATGCCCTTTGCAGATTATTTTGATAATACCGTCACCATAAAAAATATGGCGAAGGGCGGCCGCAGCACACGCACTTTTGTAGGTGAAAATAGATGGGTGCCCATTGTTGACAGCCTGCAGGCAGGTGATTATGTGCTGATACAATTTGGCCATAACGATGAATCAAATGCGCCGCAATATGCCGACCGCTATACCCCGGTGGATGATTATAAAAAATACCTTATTAAATTTATCACCGAATCGCGCGGCAAAAATGCTATCCCTGTTTTGATCACACCGGTTACCCGCCGAAATTTTGATAAGGACGGCAAAATAAAGGAAACACATTTAGAATATTCAAATGCCGTACGTGAAATAGGCACAACTTATAAAGTACCGGTTATTGACCTGGATGAAAGAAGCCGCGAACTGGTTGGCAAACTTGGCCCCGAAACTTCTAAATTAATTTATATGGGATTGGATACATTGGAACATCCTAATTACCCGGTAGGCAGGAGCGACAATACCCACTTTAATGAATACGGCGCAAGGTTAATGGCAGAGCTGGTATTAAACGAAATAAAAAACCAGCACTTACCATTGGCTGACCGGATAGTTAAGGGACAAAATACAGCAACCGTTAATCCGCAGGTAAAATGAAAAAGCTTTGGTTACTGGTTATCATATTTGCCCTTATCAGCAAAGTAAATGCCCAAAAACGGGTAGTTGTAGCGCATGATGGTAGCGGAAATTATAAAACGGTACAGGAAGCGTTAAATGCAGTGCCTGTAAATAATAAAAACCGTTTAATTATTTATGTGAAAAATGGGGTATATAAAGAAAAACTGCATTTAGACACCGGTAAAAACTTTGTGGAAATGATTGGTGAATCGCGCTTTAATACTATTTTGACTTATGACGATCATCCCGGCAAAGTATCTGCCAAAGGCGATAGTATCAATACCCGTTCGTCCTATAGTTTTCAAATAAAAGGGGATGACTTTATAGCTTCTAATATCACTTTTCGTAATGATGCTGGTTTTACCGCCGGGCAGGCCGTAGCTGTCGAGGCAGATGGCGACAGGGCAATATTTATAAATTGCCGTATTACCGGCAACCAGGATATCCTGTTTTTAAACAGCGAAAAAAGTCGCCAGTATTATAAGGATTGTTATATAGAAGGCACTACCGATTTTATTTTCGGCGCGGCAGCTGCCTGGTTCGAGAATTGCCATATCCACAGCAAAAAGAACTCGCATATTACTGCGGCTTCCACACCGCAGTATCATGTTTACGGGTTTGTGTTTAACGATTGTACTTTAACAGGCGACAGCACTTTGCACCAGGTATCGTTAGGTCGCCCGTGGCGCCCGTATGCTTGGGTGGTTTATATGCACACCTACATTGGCCAGCAGGTTAAACCCGAGGGATGGTCTAACTGGAACAAGACGGACAGTTACAAAACCGCCCGTTATGGCGAATATCAAAACTACGGACCGGGAGCAGCTAAAGCATCAAGAGTAAATTGGTCAAAGCAATTAACAGATAACGAGGCAGCAAAGATCACGCTTAAAAATGTTTTCCCCGGTTGGGACCCGATAACAACAATAAATACGATTACTCAGTAAATATGAAAAAGATAATTTTAATAGCCGCGGTGGCAAGCATTGGTGTTTTTAGCGCATCGGCCCAAACGGCTCCAAAATATTCATGGACTAATTTGCCTACGGCAAAAGTGCCCACCTTTAAAAAAGATACTTTTAACATTGTAAAATATGGCGCGGTAGCCGATGGCCTGACATTAAATACCAAAAATATTAATGCGGCCATTACAGCTTGCAGCGCTAAAGGCGGCGGGGTAGTGATCATACCGCAGGGGCTTTGGTTAACCGGGCCAATTGTATTAAAAAGCAATGTAAACCTGCATGTAAGCCGCTCAGCAATGGTTCAGTTTACGGATGATAAAAAAGAATATGCGTTGGTTGAAGGGAACTATGAAGGCCACCCGGCTGTGCGTAACGAATCGCCAATATCAGCCACAAACGCAACAAACATAGCCATAACCGGCGATGGCATATTTGATGGGCATGGCGAAGTTTGGCGCGCGGTAGGTAAGGAGCGTGTTACCGATCTGGAATGGAAGCAATTGGTTGCATCGGGTGGTGTAGTAAGCACCGATGGGAAGAACTGGTACCCGTCTGAAAGTTATGTAAAGGGTAATACCACTAAAGATGCTACCCTTATCCAGCCCGGAAAATCATTGGCTGACTATGCAGATATGAAGGACTTTTTCCGCCCCAATATGGTGGTATTTACCAGCTGCAAAAATGTATTACTGCAAGGGGCAACTTTTCAAAATTCGCCGGCGTGGGACCTGCACATGTTAATGTGCGAGGACCTGACCTTAAGAGATGTGCACGTCCGTAATCCATGGAACGCGCAAAATGGTGATGGTATAGATGTGGAATCGTGCAAGAATGTACTGATAGAAGGTAGCACGTTTGACGCGGGCGATGACGGAATCTGCGTTAAATCAGGCCGTGATGCGGATGGACGTAAACGCGGCAAGCCGACAGAGAATATGGTGGTACGCAATGACGTGGTTTACCGCGCGCATGGTGGTTTTGTTATCGGCAGCGAAATGAGCGGCGGCGCCCGCAATATTTTTGTAACCGACTGTACCTTTATCGGTACCGATATTGGCCTGCGTTTTAAAACCGTTCGCGGGCGTGGGGGTATTGTAGAGAATATTTTTATTAAAAACATTGCCATGCGTAATATAGTGCATGAGGCCATTTTGTTTGATATGTATTACATGACCAAGGCAACATCTGCATTGGGCCAAAAGGCGGATATCCCGGCTGTTAACGAAGGTACGCCGCAATTCAAAGATTTTTATGTAAGCAATGTAACTTGTGACGGCGCGGAAAAAGCGATGCTGGTAAGAGGGCTGCCTGAAATGAGTATCAAAGGGATCCATTTAGATAATATAACCATTAAGGCAGATAAAGGTGCCGAACTGATAGAAGCAAACGGCATCAGCCTAAAAAATGTGACTTTGGATATTAAGGATAGCAAACAACTGGTGTATGTAGAAAACAGCGGCGCTATTACCCTGGATAATATCAAAAGTATTAAACCAACCAACTTGTTTTTAAGTGTAAACGGCGACAGAAGCGGTAAAATAGAATTATTGCATACCAATACAGCTAATGCAAAGAACAAAGCAGAGTTTAATTATAGTGCGGATAAAAACCTGCTGACTGAAGTGAAATAATAATGAAGAGTTTTATAATAACTGCTTTTTGTTTATTTGTCGCCCTGCAATTATGGGCGCAGGCTGCTACGTATCCAAAGGATATTACGGTAGCGCAGGATGGCAGCGGTAACTATAAAACGATACAGGAGGCGGTTAATTCGGTACGCGATTTGGGGCAACGGGTAACTATCCATATTAAAAAAGGCATTTATCACGAAAAGCTGGTTATCCCTGCATGGAAAACATTGATCACTTTAATTGGCGAGGATAAGGATAATACTATAATTACCAATAACGATTATTCGGGCAAGGTAATCCCAACTGGAAAAGATGGCTTTGGAAACGAAAAATTTAACACGTTTACCTCATACACAGTTTTGGTTCAAGGCAATGATTTTGTAGCCGAAAACTTAACCATTGAAAATACCGCCGGGCGCGTGGGGCAGGCTTTAGCATTGTACGTAGAAGGGGATAGGTGTGTAATTAAAAACTGCAAGTTATTAGGTAACCAGGATACGGTTTATACGGCTACTGAAAAGAGCCGCGAGTTTTTTAAAGATTGCTATATTGAGGGTACTACCGATTTTATCTTTGGCGAGGCGACCGTAGTTTTCCAGGATTGTACCATTAAAAATTTGACCAATTCATACACAACTGCTGCCGCTACTACGCCGCGCCAAAAGTTTGGGTACGTGCTTTTTAATTGTAAGCTGATAGCGGCGGATACATCGGTAAAAAAGGCATACCTGGGCAGGCCGTGGCGGCCCTACGCTAAAACGGTTTATATCCATTGTGAATTGGGTAGCCATATAACAGCAGATGGTTGGGACCCGTGGAAGAAAGATGCCATGTTCCCCGATAAAGAAAAAACCGCCTATTATGCCGAGTATGGAAATACAGGCCCGGGCGCGAATACAAAAAACAGGGTGGCGTGGTCGCACCAGTTAACGGGTGTAGAGGCAAAGGAATACACGATCAAAAATATTTTAGGCGGAACAGACAACTGGGACCCATTAAGTATACAGTAAACAAAGGCAGTGAAGCAATTTAATGCGTAGGTTTTGGTTAGATAAGTAACAGACTAAAAACATAGGTTAATTGTGCAAACGTTCCCGGAAACGATTGCATGGATTTTACAAAGAATAAACGAATTTATAGCTAAAAACTACTTACAATTGCTATGAAAACAAACATTGGCAACTGTGATCTATAACTAAATTAAATGAAGAAGATTGGTCTTATAATACTTTTTGTGATCAGCTTTTGCGCTGTTAAAGCGCAACAGCCTTTATCGCAAAAAATGGCGGCTACGGCAATGAAGTTATGGAAGGACAGCACGGCCAAATGGGCGTACGAGCAGGGTGTTGTTTTGCGCGGGATTGAAGAAGTTTGGATGCAAACCGGTGATAAAACCTATTTCAATTATATCCAGAATTACATTGACGCGCTGGTTGATAAGAACGGCATCATCAAAAACTATAAGATAGACGATTACAGCCTCGATAATATTTTATGCGGGCGCGACCTGCTGATGCTGTACAAAATAAACAAATCCGAAAAATATTATAAGGCGTTGCTGCAATTACGCCAACAACTAAAAGATCAGCCGCGGATACCCGAAGGCGGGTTTTGGCATAAGAAACGATACCCCGACCAAATGTGGCTGGACGGGCTGTATATGGGTTCGACATTTTATGCTGATTATGCCGCCACTTTTAACGAAGATGCCGATTTTGACGACATAGCTAAACAGTTTATCCTCGCTGAAGAACATACCCGCGACCCAAAAACAGGTTTGCTATACCACGCCTGGGATGAAAGTCATAAAGAGAAATGGTCGGATCCTAAAACAGGGTTGTCTGCCAATTTTTGGGCAAGGGCCGATGGCTGGTATGCCATGGCATTGATGGATGTGCTGGATTATTTCCCGGCCAATCATCCCAAACGGGCTGAGTTGATAGCCATATTAAACCGTTTAGCGGTTGCTATACAAAAATACCAGGACCCAAAATCGGGAGCATGGTACGAAGTGATGGATAAAGCTACAGAGAAAGGTAATTATTTAGAATCCTCGGCATCAAGCATGTTTGTTTATGCGCTTGCGAAGGGCGTTAGAAAAGGTTATTTACCGGCATCTTATTTAACTGTTGCAGACAAGGGCTATAAGGGTATCGTCAATAAATTTATTGAAACAGATGCTACCGGGCAGATGAATTTAAATGGAACGGTTAGCGTTGGCGGCTTGGGTGGTACACCTTACCGCGATGGCAGCTACCAGTATTATTTAAGCGAAAAAGTGGTAACCAATGACCCTAAAGGCGTGGGCGCCTTTATACAGGCCAGTGTGGAAATGGAACGTTTGGCGCATTTAAAAGAAGGCAACGGCAAAACCGTACTGCTGGACAGCTATTTTAATGACGAACATAAGAAAGACCCCATCACCGGGAAAATGATACCCTACCACTATAAATGGGATGAAACTGATAATGATGGGTTCTCATTTTTAGGGCATATAGTTAATAACTATGGCCTAAAAACAGAAACCTTGTTTGAAGGGCCTACTGCAACCAATTTAAAAAAGAGCAGTGTTTATATAATTGTCGACCCTGATATCCCGAAAGAAAATAAAGATGCCAAATACATTGAAGAGCCGCATATTAAAGCCATTAGCGATTGGGTGAAGGACGGGGGGGTACTGGTTGTTTTAAATAATGATACCGGCAATGCCGAGTTCGCGCATTTGAACAACCTCTTAGCGAAATTCGGTATTAGCTTTAACCTGGATAGCCGCAACCATGTAACCACGCCGCATTTTGAAACGGGTGCTATTATGATACCGGCTAATAACGAAATATTTAAAACAGCCAAAAAAGTATATATCAAAGAGATAGCCACATTGGCGGTTACATCTCCGGCTAAATCAGGATTAACCGATAAGGGCGATGTGATCATCGCGGTAGCTAAATATGGCAAGGGAACTGTTTTTGCCGTTGGTGACCCCTGGTTTTATAACGAGTATACCGATGGCCGGAAACTACCTCCTGATTATCAAAATTTTGAAGCTGCCAATGACCTGGTAAAATGGCTGGTTAAACAAATACCTACGAATTAAAATGAAGAAGCTTACCTGCATATTGTTATTTATGATCTGCGCGCAAATAAAGTTTGCAGCAGCGCAGGCTATTGTTGTGGATGCAACAGGTAAAGGCGATTTTAAAACTATACAGGCAGCTATAAACAGTTTGCCCGACTCATCGGCTACGGATAGGGTAATAATGATAAAGAAAGGTACTTATCGAGAAAAGGTATCTATCACCAAACATCATATCGTATTACAGGGCGAGGATGAAAAAGGGACAATAATAACCCAATCTATAGCCCGCGAGATATGGCTTTGCAGTAACACCGGCGATTGGGGTGTAGCTACCTTAAATATAAGCGGCAATGATGTTACATTGAAAAACCTTACCGTTACCAATACTTACGGTAAGGATGCTTTGCGTGACACCATTGTTGACTGCCCAAATACCCCCGCCACACCCAAAAAGACGGTTAAACCCGGTAGCCATCAAATGGCTATGCGTACAACTGCCGCCACCCGTTTAAAGGTGCTTAACTGCACATTTACCGCTTACGGCGGCGATACGGTTAGTCCGTGGAATGTGAAAAATGGTTTATACTATTTTAAGGATTGCACGATGGAAGGCTATGTTGACTTTTACTGCCCGCGCGGCAGGGCCTATGCCGAGAATTGCACCTTTATTTGCCATAGTCCCGAAGCTGCCATTTGGCATGATGGCTCGGCGGATGAGAATTCAAAAACCGTATTGGTGAATTGCAAATTTGTTGGCGATAATAACTTTAAGCTGGGCCGCTATCATTTGGATTCGCAATTTTATTTGATCAATTGCACGTTTGCTTCAAATATGGCCGATGCACCAATTTACCAGGCCGCGTCTTCAAAAGGCGTAAAATGGGGCCAACGCACTTACTTTTTTAATTGCCATAAAGAAAATGGCGACTACCCCTGGTTTAAAAATAATTTGGATGCGGCACCCGGATCGCCTGCCGCAAAGAAAATAGATGTTTTGTGGGCGATGGATAATAAATGGAACCCTATTAAATAATACATTATATAAAACATGATCCTATCAAGATATAATTTAAATAAAATCGATGTGGAGGGCCTGGTACTCCCGCACGAGGATATTTTTGAGCTGCCGGAAAAAGTTTTGCAGTTTGGCACCGGGGTATTGCTTCGTGGCCTTACCGATTATTTTATAGATAAAGCAAACCGCGAAGGGATATTTAACGGCCGTGTAGTGGTGGTTAAATCAACCGATAACGGATCGACTGCTGATTTTGACCGCCAGGATGGCTTGTATACACTGCATGTTAGAGGTATTGAGGACGGGCATGAAATTGATGAACAAATTGTATGCTCCTCCATCAGCCGCGTTTTGTCTGCAACTAATGACTGGGAAAGCATCCTTAAAACCGCTTATAATCCATATTTAAAGGTAATCATATCCAATACTACCGAGGTGGGTATCCAGTTGACGCAGGATAATATTACTAAACATCCACCGGTATCTTTCCCCGGAAAGTTGCTGGCTATTTTATATGAGCGTTATAAAGCATTTGGCGGAAGCGATAAAAGCGGGCTGGTTATTATCCCAACCGAGTTGATTGTTGATAATGGCAAAAAATTAGAATCCATTGTGCTTGAGCTGGCGCATCTGAACCAATTGCCGCCTGCCTTTATGGACTGGCTGGAAAACTGTAACCACTTTTGTAATTCGCTGGTTGACCGTATTGTGCCGGGCAAACCCGACCGCGGCGTTAATGCCGAAATGGAGAAACAAACGGGCTATAAAGATAATTTACGTACGGTATCAGAAGTTTATTGCCTGTGGGCCATTGAAGGGGGCGAAGAGATACGGTCTGTTTTGTCTTTTGCCGATGCGCATCCGGGCGTAGTAATTGCGCCGGATATTGAGATATTCCGCGAATTAAAACTGCGCTTGCTTAACGGAACACATACTTTAACCTGTGCCATCGCCTTTTTAGCCGGTTTTAAAACCGTTAAAGATGCCATGAATAACCCGGCATTTTCGCAATTTATAACATACCTAATGTTGAATGAAATTGTTCCGGCTATCCCTTATCAAATTGATAATACCGTTGCCACACATTTTATCCACCAGGTACTTGACCGTTTCAGGAACCCTAATATTGAGCATCAGTGGATCAGCATATCGGCACAGTATTCATCAAAGTTAAAAATGAGGGTTTTGCCTTTATTGCTTAATCATTATAAACAAAGCAATGAAGTGCCCGAAGGTTTTGCTTTTGGTTTTGCAGCATTTATCAGGTTTATGAAGATAGCCAGTGAGGATGGGAAATTTATTGGCAATATAAACGGTGTTGAATATTTGGTAACCGATAGCCAGGCCGAGATAGTTTGCAAGGCATGGAAAAAGGCGGATATTAAATTGGTGGTTGAAAGCGTTTTAAAGAACAACTACCTATGGGAGGCCGATCTTACCCAGTTGCCCGGCTTTAAGGATGCGGTTATTAAAAACCTGGAAAGTATAATGGATATGGGTGCGTTACAATTATTAGAAAAATTTGATCTTAAAAGTTTGGTGAAATGAGGCAGTGGATTATTAAAGTACACCCTAAAGATAATGTATTAGTTGCTTTGACCGATCTGAAACCCGGGGAAGAGGTACCCTACGAAGGTGCAGTTTATAAGGCAGTAGAATTTATACCCGCCAAGCATAAGTTTGCTATAAACAACTTGCAGCAGGGCGATAGTATTATTATGTATGGTGTGCTGGTAGGCAAGGCCCAATCGTTTATACCTGCAGGGGGATTATTAACAACGGGCAATGTAAAACATGCGGCCAGTGGTTTTCAATCAGAAGTGCATCATCATGATTGGCATAAACCTGATGTAAGTAAATTTACAGACAGGCGGTTTAACGGCTTTCATCGGGAAGACGGAAGTGTTGGTACGGCCAATTACTGGCTAATAATACCGATGGTTTTTTGCGAGAACCGTAATGTAGAAGTTTTGCAGGAAGCCTTAATAAAACCTTTGGGCTATGGGCGTAAAAAAACATACGAGCTAAAGGCGCAAAACCTGATAGACAAGATCAAATCGGGCGGAAGCATTGAAGAAATATTGTATACCGAACTGGAACCTTCAACCGCTGCTTTAGGCAATGCCAAATTATTCCCCAATGTGGATGGGATAAAATTCCTTTCGCACACCGGTGGTTGTGGCGGCATACGGCAAGATTCGGAAACATTATGCGGTTTATTGGCCGGATATATTACGCACCCAAATGTTGCGGGTGCAACAGTTTTAAGCTTGGGCTGCCAAAACGCGCAGTCGAGCATATTAGAGACCGAGATAAAAAAACGTTCTCCTAATTTTACTAAACCGTTATATATACTCGATCAGCAAAAAACAGGTACCGAAGCCGATATGCTTGACCAGGCTATACGCCAAACCCTTGCAGGATTAATGCTGGCCAATAACAATACACGTAAGTCAGCCCCTTTAAGCAAGCTGACTATCGGGTTGGAATGCGGCGGCTCAGACGGTTTTTCGGGCATATCCGCAAACCCGGCCATTGGCTATACATCCGATCTATTAGTTAGCCTGGGTGGCTCGGTGATCTTATCAGAGTTCCCGGAATTATGCGGCGTGGAACAGAATATTATTGACCGTTGTATAGATAAGGAGAAGGCAAACCGTTTTACCAGTTTGATACGCACCTACAGCCAGCGTGCTGAAGAAGCAGGCTCTGGTTTTGATATGAACCCATCGCCGGGTAACATTAAGGATGGTTTGATAACCGATGCCATTAAATCGGCGGGCGCTGCGAAAAAAGGTGGCACATCACCGGTTGTTGATGTGTTGGATTATCCTGAAAAGGTGACCAAACCGGGACTTAACCTGCTTTGTACGCCGGGTAATGATGTGGAGTCGACCACGGCCGAAGTTGGGTCGGGTGCTAATATTGTCTTGTTTACAACCGGGTTAGGGACACCAACGGGTAACCCTATTGCGCCTGTGGTTAAGATTGCCAGTAATACCAGTTTATATAACCGCATGAATGATATCATCGATATAAACACCGGTACAATTATAGAAGGCGAGGAAACCATACAACAGGCCGGTGAACGTATTTTAGACTATGTAATTAAAGTAGCCAGCGGCGAAATAGAGGTAAGCGCGGTAAGCCACGGGCAAGATGATTTTATACCGTGGAAGAGAGGGGTGTCGTTATAAGAAGCCCCACAACCCCCTCTAAATCTCCCCCGGTAGGGGAGACTTTAAATTAGGGTATTGTTGAAGCAATGTTTTAATGATAGAAAAATCAAAAGTCTCCCCTACCGGGGGAGATTTAGAGGGGGCTAAAGAATGATCTTGAACTAAATAAATTTAATCTACCTACCTATGATTTTTTGCAAATACCCCATTAAATTCTTCACCCTGTTACTAAGCGTATGCTTTACAGTAATTAGGGTGAACGCCCAGGCGCCGCAAGCCGGCATCCGCGGCATAATTTCAAAAATTGACACTTTTAATTCGCACATGCCCGGCGAGAAGCTTTACCTGCAAATGGATAAGCCTTATTATGCTGTTGGCGATACCGTTTGGTTTAAAGCGTATCTGCTTAACCCCCGGCTTAATTACTCGCCATTAAGCAGCAGGTTATATGTGGAGTTGATCAATGACAGTAATAAGATAGTTAAACGCATAGCCGTACCCGTTTCATTAGGATTGACATGGGGTAATATAACATTAAACCCCGGCGATGTAAGGGAAGGCGCATATACCATAAGGGCTTACACCAATTGGATGCGCAATTTTGGGCAGGAAGCTTTCTTTTATCAAAATTTCTATGTTGCCGACCCCGGCGCACAGGCATGGACAGTTAACGCCAATTTATCTCTGACCGGAACAGGTGATGCCGCTTCAGTAAAAATGGATGTAAAGTTCACCAGCCTGGATAATAAAAACATGGGATTGCATGACCTGCAATTAAAAGTATTGGATGGCAAACACATCATCTACAGAGGCATTTCCCAAACAACTGCCGAAGGTATGCTGAACGTGAATTTCCCCCTGCCCGAAAAAGCAAGTGTAAAGAACCTGACACTGGTTGCACAGGATAAAACCAATAACAAAGAATCGGTTTCCATCCCTGTAAATGCAAGCCGGGCAAAGGATGTTGATGTACAGTTTATGCCCGAGGGTGGCAGCATGGTTGCCGATATTCCATCGCATATAGGCTTTAAGGCAATTGGAGAAGATGGCAAAGGGGTTGATATAAGCGGTGCAATTATTAACAGCGCTACAAAAGAACAGGTAGTTACATTCCAGTCCGCTCATAAAGGCATGGGCACTATTGAGTTGCTGCCAAAGGCCGGTGAAACCTATTCAGCGCAAATAAAGCTGGCCGACGGGCAAACCAAAGATGTGGCATTGCCTGTTGTGAAGCCCTCGGGCTCTGTATTACATATCCGCAATACAGCTGCGCAAGATACAATGGAAGTGGTTGTCACATTATCCGATGATATGGTTAAACAAAATGCGCCGCTATACCTGGTGGCACAGTCAAGGGGAGTAGTATGCTTTGCAGCAACCATCCCGGCAGGGAGGCAAAGGGTTTCATTGCATGTTGATAAGGGGCTTTTTCCTACCGGTGTGGCACATTTTACTTTATTAAATGGCAATGAGCAACCGCTTAATGAACGGCTTACGTTTATCAGCCATAATGATAATTTGAAAATAGCTATCCAGCCGGCACAAAAAAGTTATTCGCCCCGCGATAGTATAAAGATGAAAATTACGGCCACTGATGACTCGGGCAAACCTGTTTTAGGCAGTTTTTCTATAGCCGTTACTGATGACGGGCAGGTGAGGGAGGATAATTTAAATGATGGGTCGATACTTACCCATTTATTACTGAGCGATGATTTGAAAGGGTTTATTGAAGATACGGGTTATTATTTTACAAAAGATAAAGATGCCTGGGCATCATTGGATGCACTATTGTTGACGCAAGGATGGATAGGGTACGACTGGAAGAATATAAATAGCCCAATCAAGCCACTTTATGAGCCTGAATATACGCACGCGGTTAAAGGAAACGTAACCAACATTTTTAACAAACCCCTGGCCGGGGCAAATATTGTGATGATATCAACCGGCAAATATCGTTTTGTGAGGGATACGGTAGCAAATGCCCAGGGCGTATTTACATTTGATAAACTCCCACCGGTTGATAGCACCAGTTTTGTTTTTGAGGCGCATAATGGAAAAACCCACAAGGTAGTTAATGCCGGGATCAAGATAGATGATATAACCCCGGCTGATACCAGGGATTTGAATTTGCCGGTAGTTACGCCATGGTACGTAAACAGCAGTGGTACTGTTTTAAATTACATAAAATCCAATATAGATTACAATAAGGAATTGGATGCAGCGCAGAATGGTATAAACGGACGTTCGTTAAAACAGGTAGATATCAGGAACCAGGCCATGATCAATGGTTCGAAAAATTTAAATGGCGCCGGAAATGCCGACCAGGTAATTGATGAAGAAGCAGTTGTAAAAGCGGGAAAGCAAAGTTTATTTGACCTGTTGTTAAAACAAGTTAAAGGTTACAGCATTAACTATCTGCCTAAATCAAAAAACGAAGATTTCTTCATAAAAGATAAAAAGGTAAGGTTTGTTTTTGACGGGGTAGACGTAGGCCGCTTCTATGAACCTGTTACCGGCCAGCCGGACGAATATTATTTTTTCATTAAACAATACCTTGATTATTTTACAGCAGAAGATATTAAGGGCGTTGAGGTGCTGTATAACCAGCGATATAATTCCCTGTACAACGGCCAAAGCGTAACGGATATAAATGATCTCCTGGCAATCGATCCAACCGGGCCACGGGGGGCTGATAACGCTTACCTGGTAATAACCACCCGCTCAGGTAAGGGGCCTAATATAGACAAGGCAACGGCTATATATGTATATAAACCTATGCCTACTACGCTGGCTAAAAGTTTTTATAAGCCGCGTTATTCAGTTAAAAATAGTGTAAAAGGCTTTACTGACCTGCGCTCGACCATTGACTGGGAACCCAATGTAGTTACCGATAAAAATGGAGAGGCATCCTTTACATTTTTTGCTGCCGATAAACCTACAACTTATACCGTTGTACTGGAGGGTAGTGATCTGAATGGTGCGGTAGGTTATCAAACCCAACAGGTAACGATAGGGCCGGTGGTGCAATAGAAAATTTAATATTAAAAATTAGTAATTAACCCCATGAAAATTAGTTTCAGATTTTATAAGAGGTTTCGTTGTTTAAAAACATCACTCCTGGTGTTGATGATGATTTTTACCCAGGCAATTTATGCCCAGCAGGTAAAATACACACAGGTTGATCCGGAGCCATTTGCAGATAATGCCCACCATTGGTATGATATTTTTGATAAAAAAAATGTGATCAATCCACTCGCGGGGCACCCGGTATATAAGCCGACAGAAATAACAAATATTGCAGATAATATACTGCTCTTTCAGAAAGCCAACGGCGGCTGGCCCAAAAATTATGATGTTTTTGCCATACTTACCGATCAGCAAAAAGCCGACCTGGTAAACGCCAAAGGGGAGTTCAATACAACTTTTGACAACGGCAGTACATACAACCAGATAGTCGTTTTAGCCAATGTTTATACGGTTACCTCGGTTGATAAATATAAAGTTGCCGCTTTAAAAGGATTCGATTATCTAATGAAGGCGCAATATAAAAACGGCGGCTGGCCCCAAAATTACCCGCTGGAGTCTGACTATAGCCGCGAAATTACTTTTAATGATGATGCTTATGAAGGTATAATGGAGCTATTGAAAGATATTGCAGATAACAAGCCGCAATACGCTTTTTTAGACAGCAAATACCGGGACAGGCTGACCATAGCTTATAATAAAGGAATGGATTGTATTATTAAAACCCAGATAAATGATGCGGGTAAACCAACAGCCTGGTGCCAGCAATATGACGAAAGTAGCTTAAAACCGGCCTGGGCACGCAAATTTGAACCGCCAAGCATTTGTAATAGGGAAAGCGCCCAACTGGTGCTATTTTTAATGAGCATAGATCATCCTTCAACAGAAATTATTAATGCTGTTCAAAACGCGGTTGTTTGGTTCCAGGATTCAAAAATTTATAATATTCGTGTAAATACTATCCCCGCGCCGCGTATGGAAACGCCTTTCCGTATTTCTACCACCGACCGTGTTGTTGTGGCCGACCCGAATGCGCCTCCCATCTGGACACGTTATTACGAGCTTAAAACCCATAAGCCTCTTTTTTGTAACCGGGATAGCAAAGTTGTTTATTCGTTAGCCGAGGTTGACCGCGAAAGGCGCGACGGTTACGGCTGGTACACTTATGAGCCTAAGAAGGTGCTTGATAAATATCCCGAATGGCAAAAAAAGTGGGCAAGTGATCATAATGTTTTACTGATAAAACAATAAAATTGCAAAACAGTTATGGATAATATGTTGCAATTTAACTTATCGCAGATCGCTTCATCAGCTTTTGCGGAAGCTAAGGGTAAAAAGATCAGCCTGAATGCCAATGATATTATCCTTTTCCAGGGCGATTCTATTACCGATTCGAGCCGCGACAAAAAGCAAACCGTTGCTAACGCTACGGCAGGCATGGGCAGTGGTTATGCGCTGCTGGCTGCGTCTGACCTGTTGTTTAAGAACCAGGATAAAAACTTGCAGATCTATAATAAGGGTATAAGTGGGGATAAGGTTTACCAGTTAGCAGACCGGTGGGATGAGGATTGCCTAAAACTAAAGCCCAATGTACTAAGCATTTTAATTGGCGTAAACGATTATTGGGCCGTGAGAAAGCATGGCTATACCGGTACCATTGAAACCTATCGAACCGATCTGAAAAAACTGCTTGACCGTACCAAACAAGCTTTGCCCGATGTAAAACTCATTATTGGCGAACCTTATGCCGTGGTTGGGGTAAAAGAAGTGGATGCAACCTGGTACCCGGAATTTGATAAATTCAGGGCTGCTGCCCGCGAACTCGCCGACCAGTTTGATGCCGGGTTTATACCTTACCAGGCGGTTTATGATAAAGCCATCAAATCAGCACCTGGTAGTTATTGGACCGTTGATGGCGTGCATCCCAACGTAGCCGGTATTAATTTAATGGCACATGCCTGGCTGGAGGCCGTGAAATAATTATTTGTTATTAGATGCTATTGAAAAGCTCTTCAACATTTTTGAATTTCTTACCGTTACCAGCCTTTAATTCATCCATTGCAACTATAGTATCTGCATTAGGAGTATGGGTCTCTTTCTTTACCTTAACAATTACTCCCAGCTCTTTTAAAAATTCTTTAACCAGGCGAGTTTTATTATCAGGTACTTTTATTTCGAGCGTTTGCATACACAAAAATAAATATTATTAATTGATTATTTAAACCCGTCCGGTTTAAAATCCAGCGATACGGCGTTCATGCAAAAGCGTTTGCCGGTTGGCGGCGGGCCATCATCAAATATATGGCCCAGGTGCGAATCGCAGCGGGCGCAGATCACTTCAGTTCGTTCCATTCCAACCGAATGGTCGGCGCGATAAATTACAGCGTTCTTACGCTCTGTTTCAAAAAAGCTGGGCCAGCCGCAATCGCTGGCAAATTTGGCTGTCGACCGGAATAACAAGTTACCGCAAACGGCGCAATAGTAAGTGCCTTTGGCATCGCTGCTCCACATTTTTCCGGTGAATGGCGCCTCGGTATCCTGTTCTCTGGCGGTAGCATATAATTGAGCCGGTAATATCTTTTTCCACTCGGCATTGCTTACCGTTAAATGTTTGATATCGGTATTGGAATAATAGGGGTTATTCTCGTGCCCTTTATCTGTTTTAAGGTGCTGTGCAAATACACAGGTAGAACCAATTAGTAGTCCGAATAAAATTAACGCTGATCTCATTTTTTTAGTTTGTCTTTAAATACTGCTTTGAATTTTGCCAGCTCGGGTTGTATTACCGTTTTACAGTACGGCGTGCCGGAATTTAGGTTATAATAGTTTTGGTGATAATCTTCTGCTTTATAAAATGCCGTGTAGGGTGTAACCGTGGTCACAATCGGATTTGGATAGGCTTTTTTATCGTTTAACTGTTTAATATAATATAATGCTTTTTGCTTTTGTGCAGTATTATGGTAAAATATAGCCGAGCGGTATTGTGTACCTACATCATTGCCCTGGCGATT
>Ga0193702_1000091_pt1 | contig 37462 bp, 30 predicted proteins | sample U3a1metaG_FD_143060 | JGI IMG/M metagenome (GOLD analysis project Ga0193702, IMG submission 143060) | Soil microbial communities from a riparian zone of the East river system, Colorado, United States - U3a1 | ecosystem: Environmental > Terrestrial > Soil > Riparian zone | place: USA: East River... | reverse complement strand
GCCGGCTACTATAATGGTGTGATATTTAGATGTGAGATGTGAGATGTGAGATGTGAGATGTGAAGCACTCATGAGTTGCTAAGTTTAAGTAATGTGAGATTTGATTTTTATCTCAAATCTCACATCTAATATCTCAAATCTAATTAAATTATCAGCATCGCATCACCATAGCTATAAAAGCGGTATTTTTCTTTTATAGCCACTTCGTAAGCGTGCATAACGTGCTCATAACCGCCAAATGCTGATACCATCATCAATAACGTTGATTCAGGTGTGTGGAAATTAGTGATCATTGAGTTAGCTATGCTAAAATCATAAGGCGGGAATATAAATTTGCTGGTCCAGTCGTTAGCGGCTTTTAAAGTTTTACCTGCAGATACGGCCGATTCAATAGCACGCATAGACGTCGTTCCCACAGCGCAGATACGTTTTTTTAATTCAATGCCCCTGTTTACAATATCAGCTTGTTTTTGCTCGATAATAAATTGTTCCGAATCCATTTTATGCTTGGTCAGGTCTTCCACCTCAACCGGGCGGAAAGTTCCTAAACCTACGTGCAAGGTAACCTCAGCAAACTCAATACCTTTTAATTCAAGGCGCTTCATCAGCTCACGGCTAAAGTGCAGGCCGGCAGTAGGGGCGGCAACAGCGCCTTCGTGCTTGGCAAATATGGTTTGGTAACGTTCCTTATCTTCGGCGGTAGCTTTGCGTTTAATATATTTTGGCAATGGTGTTTCACCTAATATTTCCACATTGCGGCGAAATTCCTCATCGGTACCATCAAACAAAAAGCGTATGGTACGGCCGCGTGATGTAGTGTTATCAACAACTTCAGCAATTAACAGGTCGTCATCGCCAAAATATAATTTATTGCCAACACGTATTTTGCGCGCCGGGTCAACCAGCACATCCCATAAGCGCAGCTCTTTATTTAACTCTCTTAATAAAAATACTTCAATAGTGGCGCCGGTTTTTTCCTTATTGCCATACATGCGGGCAGGGAAAACCTTTGTATTGTTAAGGATCATTACATCCTTATCATCAAAATAGTCAAGTACGTCTTTAAATACTTTATGCTCAATTTTTCCCGAATCACGGTGCAGTACCATTAGGCGCGATTCGTCACGGATATCTGATGGGGAATGGGCTATTAATGAATCGGGTAAATTGAATTTAAATTGAGATAATTTCATGTTAATATATATGAATTTTCAGGGCGCAAATGTATGCAATTTTTTGGCAATAAGTTAACAGTTATTGATGGTATTTGTGTTAATGTACTGAATATTAAATTAAATTTACCAACTTGTAACCGATAAGGAGTATGTGCGTCTAATAAAAAATACGATATGATATTTTTAAAACTTTTTAGAGAAAGCTTCCTGTTTGCCTATGATGCCTTAAGGCAAAATAAGCTGCGCACCTTACTTTCATTATTGGGGGTAACCATAGGTATATTTACAATCATAGCCGTTTTTTCGGCTGTGGATACCTTGCGCGATAATCTTCAAAAAAGTGTAAATAAGCTGGGAAACAACAGTGTTTATGTTCAAAAATGGCCATGGGTGTCTGATGGTGAATTCCCGTGGTGGAAATATATGCAGCGCCCGGTGCCAAAGCTGCATGATTTTGACGAGTTGCAAAGGCGCAGTCAAACCGCAGCGGCAATTTCGTACGAAATTACGGTTGGTAACCGCACTATAAAATACGAGAGCCATACCGTTGACGGAGTTGAAATTGACGCAACTACACAAGACCATAACAAAACATGGAATTTTGATTTCCAGGATGGGCGCTATTTTACAGAGATAGAATCAAGAACCGGGGCTCCGGTTGCAATTATAGGTTATGACGTAGCCCAAAACCTGTTTCCTGACAATACAGGTGTCGGCAAGCAGATAAAGGTTATGGGCAGATATGTTACCATTATTGGTGTTTTTGCCAAGGAAGGTGACGATATGTTAGGCATCTCTGATGATAAGCAGGTACTGATACCTTTAAATTTCGCGCGTAACATGATTGACGTGCAAAACGAAAAATACGGGCCGCAGATTGTTGTAAGGGGTAAAGATGGCATTCCTTTGGAAGATATAGAAGGCGACCTAAAAGGTGTCATGCGTTCTATCAGGAGCATAAGCCCGGGCCAGGATGATAACTTCTCTTTAAATGAAATTACCATGCTATCCAATCAGCTTGATATATTATTTAAGGTGGTAAATGTTGCCGGCCTTATTATTGGCCTCTTCTCTATTTTAGTAGGCGGGTTTGGTATAGCCAATATCATGTTTGTATCGGTAAAAGAACGTACCAATATTATAGGTATCCAAAAATCGCTGGGTGCAAAAAACTATTTTATTTTATTGCAATTTCTGATCGAATCGATCATACTTTGTCTCATGGGCGGATTGATAGGTTTGCTGATGGTATATTTAGGGACTTTTGTAGTTAAGGCTGTAGCCGATATAGCCATAGTCTTATACCTTAAAAATATTATCATAGGCATCGGTACATCAGTTGCTATTGGTATTATATCCGGTATTGTTCCGGCTTACGCAGCATCAAGGCTTGATCCGGTGGAAGCAATAAGGTCTAATTAGATTATATATTTAGTAAGTAGTCTATTAAGTTGTTTTTATAATTGCCCGGTAGTTTTTCTAATAACTAAACCGGGTTATAAAACTGCGACACCTTTTCAAATAATACTGCCGGTACAAAGGGCTTGGTTAAATAATCGCTCATCCCTATATCAATCGCTTTAGCATAGGTTTCGGGCATTGCATCGGCAGTAAGTGCTATAACAGGCAGTTGCGGGTAAGCTTCCTTAATAATTTTTGTAGCGGTAAAGCCATCCATAACCGGCATTTGCAGGTCCATAATTACCAGGTCATACTGCTTAAAATTCACCATATCAACAGCTATTTGCCCGTGTTCGGCTTCTTCAACATTTGCTTGCCATTTTCTCAAAAAGGTTGCGGCTATCAATAGGTTCATTCTGTTGTCGTCTACTAACAGAATGTTCATACCGTGCAAATTAAGCATTGGCCCGGTGTCGTCGTCCGGTGCTAATTTGTCGTCATCATAAGGTCTCATAAGTTCAAATAAAATGGTAAACATAAATTGTGTGCCCTTGCCCAATTCGCTTGATACGTGAATATCGCTTTTATGCAGTTGTATCAATCGCTTTGTAATTGCCAGCCCCAGCCCTGTGCCCCCCCCGGTGTGGCTATTTATAAATTGCGATTCTTGCATAAAAGGATCAAATATCATGCGCAGGTTTTCTGCAGCTATACCTATCCCGGTATCGGTTACGGTAAATTTAATACTAATCTGCCTATCATCGGTAAAATCATTTTCCAATTGTATAACAATTTTTCCTTTTTGCGTAAATTTAACCGCATTACTTACAAAATTGTTTAATATTTGGCTCAGGCGCATCTGGTCGCCCATTACAAATTCTGGTATAGTATCATCAACTATCAACTCTATATCCAATGACTTTTCTGCTGCTTTAGAATGAAAAGACTTTTTTATCTTCTGGACCAAATTGTGTAGGTTGAACCTTGTAAAATAAAGTTCTAATTTCCCTGCTTCAATTTTATTATAATCCAAAATATCATTAATTATGGCCAGTAGGTTGTCTGCCGAAAATTTAAGGATGTTTAAATACTCTAGCTGATCGGTCCTGGGGTCTTCGCTTAATAATAAATTAGTTGTGCCTATTACAGCGTTCATAGGCGTCCTTATCTCATGGCTCATGATCGACAAAAACTCCGATTTAAACTCTGACGATCTCTCTGCCAGTTCTTTAGCCGATATTAATTCGAGGGTAGCCTTTTGCTGGTCGGTTATATCTTCGCCAAGGCTGGTGCTTTCCTTAATTAAATTATAGTCGTCATAAACCACCGTGTTTTGCCAGCTAATAATACGCTGCTCGCCGTTACGGCATATTACCGGGTTAATGTACTGCGCCTCAAAAGTATTATGCGCATACCAGTCATTAATAACATCGTGCTCTTCCGTCGGTATAAAATCAAGCCAGTTTTTACCCAGCATTTCATCTTGATCATAACCTAAAAGGTTGGCCAGGTATTGGTTACAAAAAATAATTGTGCCATTGTTATCTAATGATAAAGCGGCCAGCTTAATGGTTTCCAATACCAGCTTATATTTATTTTCTGTTCTTTTATAAGCTATCTCGGTTTCCTTGCGTTCGGTGATGTCCTGCAGTGTGCCAATTACTTTTCTAATGCTGCCATCTTCCCGGGTCATCTGCTTTCCAACAATTACACGCAGATATTTCGCCGCGGCGCTGGGTGTGGTAATCCGAAATACAAAAGAGTAGTTATTATTATAGATAAGGCTTTTCAAAAAATAATGCAATATAAACCTGTCCGTCTTATCTACATTTTTTAACAATATTTTAAGTGTTTCATATTGCCCAACTTCCAATTGGTCTATCTCAAACATATTGGCTATTTCATCAGACCATACTACGGTTTTTGACGCCCTGTCCCATTTCCAGTTACCTATTTTAGCAATTGTTTGGGCCTCTATCAATTCGGCACGGCTTTGGTTTAGCGCTTTTTCTGATAATTTGCTTTCGGTAATATCCTGTACAATACCCGCAATACGTTCCCTTTCTATACCGTTGACGTTAGATGTCCCCGCTTTTAATATTTTTAAATACTTTAGATTGCCATTGGGGGTTACTATTCTATGTTCATAATAAACATCATCTGTTTTTTGACGAATTGAAGTAAGATATTCATGCAGAGCTTCCCGGTCGTCCTCATGCACCAACTGCATATAAACTTCAAACTTATTTACATCGTCAGCTTGTTCTCCAAGCTCTAAAATAGCACATAAATTTTTCGACCAGTAGGTTTCTTTGGTATCGTAATCATACCACCAATTGCCGGCTTTGGCAATAGCCTGGGCTTCAATAAGTGCAAACTCATTTTCCTTCAGGGCCTCTGCATATTTTTTCTGCTCGGATATGTTGGTAAGTGATGCGGATATGCGCGATGTATAATTACCTGCACGGTCAAATACAGGGGTCAATTTTGCTATGAACCATTCACCGGTCCCAAAATCAGAAATGTATTCAAGCGATGTTGTTTTCTTATGTTGAATAACATAATCTAAAGCATCATCAAATTTTTTGGCTTTTTCGAAGCCTATTAATTCGGACAGTCTTTTTCCAATAGTTAGTTTGGGGTCAACTACCCGCTCTGCCGTATCATTGAACCAAACATTGAGGCAAACTTTATTTTCATCAAACTCAAAAATAATATCATTTAACGAATTTAATAACGAGTTTAATTGCTGGCTAATATCTTTATTTTCCTTCGGGCTCTCCGTATTTTCATTGGCAGCCTCCTTTAACCGGATATAATAATATACCGAGATCACAAAGAATATAAATACCAGGAGCGTTAAAGCCGTTAGCGCCAGATACATAAAAACACCATACTGATTTTAAATTTATAATACCGGCTTACATTACTTCTCGCCTATAACCGTTGTATTATTTTCTTGCCGGAACGTATGCAAGATATTCAAAAAATATATAGGTTGTACATATTAAATATTTAGCATTTGGCACATTTTTTTTACAATGCATAAACCATCATTTACGGCTATTAATACACAGATTTATTTATATTTGTTGCAGATACAAAATTTCCTATGTCGGCAACAGCACAACTAACAATTGGTGATAAAACTTATGACTTCCCGGTAATTGAAGGTACCGAAGGTGAGAAGGCTATTGATATTTCAAAACTAAGAGACCTAACCGGTTATGTAACCCTTGATGTGGGTTATAAGAATACAGGCGCTACAACAAGCGCCATTACTTTTTTAGATGGGGAATTAGGCATCCTCAAATATCGCGGTTACCCAATTGAACAGTTAGCAGAAAGATCAAGCTTTATTGAAGTAGCCTATTTGTTGATATATGGCGAATTGCCTACCGTGCAGCAATTGAAAGACTTTCAATACGAAGTAAGCCGCCACACCCTGGTGCATGAGGATATGAAGAAGTTTTTTGATGGCTTTCCCTCAAAATCGCACCCGATGGGGCAGTTGGGGTCGTTGGTTTGCTCTTTATCCGCCTTTTACCCGGAATCTTTAAAATCAAACCCAACTAAAGAAGAACTTAACCTGAGCATTATTAAAATGCTGGCCAAAATGACCACCATTGTATCATGGATATACAAAAAATCATTGGGCCACCCGGTTATTTATCCGAAGAACAAATATGATTATGTAAGCAACTTTTTGCACATGGCCTTTGGCCAGCGTACCGAAGAGGTGGTGATAGACCCGGTTGTGGTAAGCGCCATGAATACCTTATTAATATTGCATGCCGATCATGAGCAAAACTGCTCTACCTCAACCGTGCGTATTGTCGGCTCGTCCGAGTCTAATATTTATGCTTCCGTATCCGCAGGCATATCTGCCTTATGGGGGCCGCTGCATGGCGGGGCTAACCAGGCCGTTATCGAAATGCTGGAGAAGATAAAAGAAGATGGGGGCGACACCGATAAGTGGATCGCAAAAGCAAAAGATAAAAATGACCCGTTCCGCTTAATGGGATTTGGGCACCGGGTATATAAAAACTTCGACCCGCGCGCCAAGATCATCAAAAAAGCCTGTGATGATATATTAGATAAGCTGGGTATTGATGATGAGGTATTGGAGATAGCCAAGAAACTGGAAGAAGTAGCTTTAAAAGACCCCTACTTTGTACAACGCAAGCTATACCCTAATGTTGATTTTTACAGCGGTATTATCTACCGTGCCTTAGGTTTCCCTACGGATATGTTTACCGTGCTGTTTGCGTTAGGCCGCCTGCCCGGATGGATAGCCCAGTGGAAAGAAATGAAAGAGAACAAAGAGCCAATTGGCCGCCCGCGCCAGATATATGTTGGCGAAGTGAACAAGGAATATGTGCCGATAGAGAACCGGTAATATCTAATTATAATATTGAAAGCCTGCTGCGAAGCGGGCTTTTTTGTTGTCATAAATTGGGTTAACATAACTTAACACAATTCAAAATTTATTTGTTTAAATAATTTATAATCAATTATTTATAATTTGGCAGGGTTAACATAATTTATCACTTTTGGCCGACGTTGGTTGATGAATACCAAAAAAATAGTGAAGAAAATCTAACGCATCTGTAAACTGTATTATAAGTTACAAAACTTAAAATAAAGTTGCAAAACTGAATATTAAGTTTTACATTTGGTTTATGGAAGAATTAACCAAAACCGAAGAGCGCGTAATGCAAGTGCTTTGGCAATTAAAAAAGGCCCTGGTAAAAGATATTATAGAGGCATTGCCTGATGACCCCAAACCGCCATATAATACCATATCATCCGTGATAAGGATACTCGAAAAAAAAGGCTATGCAGGGTACAAGGCCTATGGCAAAACTTACGAATACTTCCCGCTAATTACCAAGGCGGCCTACAAGAAATTTTATTTCGGCAAGTTGTTCTCCGGTTATTTTGACAACTCGGTAGGCAGCCTGTTATCCTATGTGGCTAAAGAAGAGAAGCTAAGTAACGAGGATATGAAGATGATACAGGAAATGATAGATAAACACATCAAAAAATGAAGGCAGTAGTTTACTTAATGCAGGTATCGGCGTGTACCGGCATCTTTTATTTATTTTACTACCTGTTTTTACGCAGGCTCACCTTCTTTAAGCTAAACCGGTGGTATTTACTGGCTACCTTGCTTTTTAGCTTTGTAATACCTGCAATAACCATCCCCGTAAGCCCGGCGCAGGCTTCGGCCATAATGCGCCCTGCTATTTATGCGCAACAGGCACAACGGGTGATTGAACCGCTCCCGGTAGTAGTAAATAATAGGTCAATTCCAGTGCCGCAGATCAACTGGATGCTGGTAATACGGTACGTTTACCTGGTAATGGCCTTAATATCAATTACACACTTGCTTATCTCATTGGCCCTCTTTTTTTGGCGGATGCGGAACGAGGAATTATTGCAGATAGGTAATATTAAGATATTAAAAGCCGACAAGGTGATAGGCAACAGTTCGTTCCTGAACGTGATATTTATCAATGATGAAGGGCTGGAGCCATACGAAGTTAAACAGATAATAGCTCACGAAATGCTGCATGTAAGTTTGATGCACAGTGCCGACCGATTAATAGCAAGGCTGATACAGGTCATACTTTGGTTTAACCCTTTTGCTTATTTATACATCCGCGCGATAGAAGAAAATCATGAATTTGAGGTTGATCGTATAGCCGCTAATGAGGATGATAAAGGCATTTATGCCCAACTATTGTTTAAGCTGGCTTCATCGGGGCAGGATTACCTGTTCCACGGCTTTAGCAAAGTGCCAATTAAAAAGCGCATCGCTATGTTATTTAACCAGCCAACCAAAAACATGAAAAAGATAATTTACGTGTTTATGCTGCCCTTAGTGGTGATAAGCTGCCTGGCATTTGCTAATTTAAAAAAGGATGCAAGCGGCATTAAGAATAATATAAAAAATAGCGGGACAGTACAGCCGCAAAAGGAAAAACTGTCAAAACGTGCGGGGTTTGAAAAAATGGGAGAGGAATTAAAGGCTTTCACAGCTTATTTAAAAACCGATGAGGCTAAAGAGAGAAAGCAGTTTTCTCGATCATTAATATCAAAAACCATAGTTGTAAAAATAACAGGCGAACGTAACTATAAAACCCTTTTACAATATGACCGCCGTGGAATTTTTGGACAATATAACGGACATGAGTTTTTGATCGAGACCTCGTACGGGCAGGAAAAGCAGTTGAGTGGATTGCTTAAGCCAGGCGATGAGATCACAGTGAATGTATTTGAGGCGGGCATGGGATGGGGAAAGGGTGCACCGATTGACATAACGCCTGCGTACGTGATAAAAAATAGTCAAAAAATATTTCAGCTTGCCGAGGCTGATAAAATTCCGGCTTACCCATTTTTATCTGAGGCAAACCAAGTGCATTATGCCGAAGGGCAGGTAAGCGATATGGTAAAATATGCTAACGGGAAATGGAAATCCGCCTTACTTGAAACTGTTAACGGTTATAAATTTAATTTAAGCTTTAAGCCCAACGCCCCCGATATGGCAGCCATTGCGGATGGCGACCATGTGCGCCTGCGTTTTGTTAATGAAGTTAAAACCGGCGCTAAACAATACAAGATAAATGAATGGGTGTCCATTAGCAACAATATGAATGACTATGGGATTAAAAACCCGGAATTATTTAACACCTATTATGCGGATGCGCCAAAGGTTAACACAGTGCAAAACATTTTAAAAGAAGACACACTCCGGACCACCCCGATAAAATACGGTCCAAATGGGCAACCTATTCGCTTTGCGCAAAAAGATGCACCACAAAGCTTGTTGGATGAATATACCGATATTTTAAAAAAGAGTAACCTTCCTTATAAAAAAGGTGATCAAATTAATTTGCAACCCGTTTTTTCTGCAGCTGATAGGGAAAGATTAAAAGCATTGTATATACAGATGAGCAGGAAGCAGCAGTTGCAGCAGTATGTAAGAGTTGTGCCAAGATTCGGTATATATACTAAACATGGTTCGCCGACGCAACAACAATTAATTACCTGGCAACATTCTGTTAATTATTTAATAAGGATGAATGGAAAAGAGATAACAAACTCTGAGCTTTCTAAATACAAACTGTCAGATTTAGACTTTGGTGGGGTTGGCCATATATTTTACACTAAAAATATTAATAACAAAAACGCCGTTATTAATAAAAGGCCTACCTATTGCGTTGAATTAAACACAAATGAATATGTAGCTAACTGTATTAAACAACAACAAGCCAATACAGCATGGAGAATGGATTCATGGGGTAAAGGGCATGAATTGCTTGTAATGGAAAACTGGTAAATTAAATTCTTTTATAACTAATAAAATAGTTAACTTTCCTGCACTAATTATTTAAACCGTCATGAAGAAAACCTTTATCGCACGCAGCATACTTGTTGCAGCCATGCTTGTAGTAGTTATTGGCCTAACCGCCAATGCGCAAAAGCTACCCCAAATACAGGATGTCAGCGTTCGTGCGCCTGATAATGTAAAAATAGACGGTAAATTAAACGAGTGGCCCAACCCTCTTTTGAACGCCCAGAAAACGGATGGGTATTTAAATGCTTATAATTCTACAATCCGTATTTATTATACTATTGCCAACGATGATAACAACTTATATATAGTTATGCGCGGTTTGGGCACAAGGGTGGTAGTAAAATCTTTAAGCGATGGTTTTACCATTACTATAAGCCATTCTACAGATAAAAAAGGCAGGGCAAAAGCTGTTGACAATATTGCTGTAAGTTTTCCGCAACCTGTAGATGATAAAACTATTAATACAGTATTGGCCCCTATTCGTGGTGGTTTTGATTTCTATAATGAACCGGAGATATACCCCGCAGGTTATCCATATATTAAACAATTGGATTCTATCCAGACAATTACAAATGCGGTATTAACTCCTTTTATAAAGGAGATCAAAGTTAGTGGCATAAAAGAGATCCAGGACACGCTATTATCCGTGTATAACGAAACGGGCATCAAAGCAATGATGCAGTTTATATGGCGGCAACCTGTTTACGAGTTGGCTATTCCCTTAAAATATTTAAAACTTGATATTAATAGCCCTGTGAAATTTAGTTATAACATCAAGTTGGGAATGGCCCGTGATCCAAATCATGGTATGCGGGGAGTATATGATGATCCACCAACTGCCCAGGAAAATTATTTATATTCTAATCAGGATTTTTGGGGAGAATATACCTTAGCAAAGAAACCGTAGCCCGACCTATTTCCCCGGCTCATAATCAACCGGCAATAACATTGACAACCGTGACATGGCCCAGATGCCTTCATACAACGGTGGAGGGTCGTTCAAAAGCGAGCCATTGGTATCAAACAACGCGTATGGCGGTTTATTCGATAAGGAAACAATGGTCACCTCGTAATTGGGCATATCGCTGGGGTGATAAACATCCCTTGGGTAGCCATCCACCCGCTTGTTTTTGTAAACCACATACAAACAATCGGGAAATGTAATGGCATATATGCCGGGCTGGTTGGTTGTATTTAATATATCGGTTCGTTTCCATTTGCTTCCCAGCTTTTCGTTGGTATAAATAGAGTGAGCGCTAATTTCCCGTACATTCTCCTGGTTTGGCTTTAGCGGGGCAGGTGTGGGTTTAGGTATCAATTGCCGGGTTAGGGGATATATTTCAAACCCGTCAGCCACCAAACTATCCTTTAATAACGAACGGTAAAAATGCCTGGACGAACCATAATAAGCCTCCCGGCGTTTATTGCGCCACTTTTTTTTCTGAGATTCGCTCCCCGGCAGTTCCTCAAAAAGCGGCTGCCCCACGTAACTGGTTGTTTGGGTTATCTCGTCACTTTTAAATTCCTGTATCAAAAATTTAACCCGATAGCCCAACGCCTTATTCTCCACAATTAAAAAATCATCGGTGCTGGCGTCCAGTTCTTTTTTGGCCTTATGGTAACTAAAATTAAGCACATCCGGGTTGATGATCTTGCAATCGCCCGCGTTTTTATCCGTACCTATAAATTTCTCCTTAAACTGTACAAAACAAGTATTCCACTCGGCTTTGGACAGGGTGGATATAGTAACCTCTTTTAGCTGTATAGTTTTATGCGACAACTCAATAGTTAAACTAACCGGCTCACTTGTCACCATCACTGTTTGGGTATGGTCCTGGTAACCCATTGCATTTACCACAAGGGTATATTGGCCGGGTTTGATCCCGCTTAAGGTGAAAGCGCCGTTATCGGTGGTAGTAGTACCAAAAGATGAACTTGCTAAAAATACGCTGGCCCTTACCGGCGCTTTGGTATCAACCTCTATTACTTTGCCGGTAATAGTTCCGCTTTGCGCTAAGGTAATTATAGGGCAAAGCAAGCATAAGATGAGCAGGCGGAGTTTCATGCAATAACAATTGGTTAATGAAAGATAAACAGAAGCAATTGCGAAAGAAAGGACTGTATCGCGAATATTACTAAACACCCGTTAATCAGCCAGTTGTAATTACATTGTTGCAATTAACCAAATAAACACGGATATTTATTTCCTGCCACACCATATTAATAAACCGAAATGATTAAAAAACTCGCGCTATTTATTGCATTGCTATGCGCATCTGCAATGGTGTTTGCGCAGGTAACGGTTACGTTTAAAATTAATACTATGCCGGTTTTTAAAACTTCGGCAAAAAACATTTACATGGCGGGCAATTTTAATAACTGGAACCCGGCCGACAATGCCTGGCAAATGCAGTCCGATAACGGGATTTACCAGCTTGTAAAAAGTCTGCCCGCGGGTAATTACGATTTTAAGGTAACAAAAGGCAGCTGGCAAACGGGTGAATGCGGCGCAGCCGGAGGCTATATGGATAACCGTAGCCTGCACCTGGTACACGATACAACGATATTAATAACTATAGCCGACTGGCAGGATAATTACCCTGTTGCCGAAAAGAAACATACGGCCAGCGTTAATGTGCATATTATCAGCGAAAAGTTTGATATGCCCCAGCTTAACAGGCAGCGCAGGGTGTGGATCTACCTCCCATCGGATTATGCAACAAACAATAAAAAATACCCGGTGATCTACATGCACGATGGGCAAAACCTTTTTGATGCCTTTACTTCCGGGTTTGGTGAATGGGGAGTTGATGAGTTAATGGATAAAATGCCCGCGAATAAGCAATGTATAATTGTAGGTATTGATCATGGCGGCGATAACCGTTTTATGGAGTATAATCCGTATGATTCTAAATACGGAAAGGGCAGGGGAGATGATTATGTTGATTTTTTAGCGAAAACGTTGAAGCCTTATATTGATGCACATTATCATACCCTAAAAGATGCGCGGCACACTACCATTGCAGGCAGTTCTATGGGTGGGTTGATCTCGATGTATGCCGTACTTAAATACCCGGGTGTATTTGGTAATGGCGGCATATTTTCGCCGGCATTTTGGATAGCGCCGCCTATGTTTGATTATGCTTTAAAGCAGAAAGTAAGCAATAGATCGCGTTTTTATTTTGTCTGCGGCGATAGTGAAGACGATACCATGGTAACCAATATGCAGAAAATGGCCAATACTATGCTTGCAAAGGGAATAAACAAGCTAAATGCACCTGTTGTAGTAATAAAGGGCGCCAAACATAACGAACTGCAATGGAACGGTGATTTCCCCGCATTTTACAACTGGCTAATAAGCGGTTATTGATCCACAATTCGTGATGATCTAACCATGAATGTTCGGAAGATTGAAAATAACCGCCCAAACTCCTTCCCTCGGGAAGGGTGCGGCTGCGGGTGAAGTGACGGGTAGGGGTTTCGCCGTTGTGTATCTTTGCGAAACCACTACCACTACCCCATGTCATTAAGTTAAGGAATAAATACGCTCCGTTAGGAGCAAAATGTTGGTAAAAAAATATAGAAGGGAGAATTTAGCGTGCCATCGGTACGCAACTTAGTCCGGTACCTACGGCACCGAATAATCAATTTAACGTTTTTTTACCGACATTTAGTCCCGCTGGGACTTGAAATTGCTTAACTTAATGACATTACCCCCTCCCCCAAAAAAAAGAAAGGGAATCGCACATTGCCCTGTTTTTAAATTTCTTCCGTACAACCCTGTGAATTAACCAACCCATAATCCTTAAATCTCACAAATCAAGGTTCAGACAACAAATCCGAAATCGAAAATCCGACATCCGAAATCAATTCTCCCCATCCTCGCTTCCAAACAAATACGTTTCCTTATTAGTAACCGGCAGACTAACCGCATCGCCATGGCCTAACTGCCACCAAAAGCGTGAGCGTACTTTTTCATGATTGCCTATCTCGTTCATGGTATCGGCATCATATAGTCGCCCGTTAAGCATCACATATTTTATTTTATCGCTGTTGCGGATATCATCCAGCGGGTTTTCATTAATAACGATCAAATCAGCCAGCTTGCCAACTTCTAATGAACCTATTTCTTTATCCATCCCCAAATACGCAGCGCCGTTAATAGTAGCGCAGCGGATAGCCTGCATAGGTGTCATGCCGCCCTGTACCAGCATCCACAGCTCCCAATGCGCACCCAGACCCTGCAATTGCCCATGCGCGCCCAGGTTTACCTTTGTGCCGCCATCGGCAATTTGCTTTACATATTTAGATACTTCTATATGCCCGTAATCGCCGTACTGGGAAGTGGTTCTTCTTAAGGAACGCGAATCAACAATGCCCTGTGGCGTAAAGTTGAGCAGGTGTTCGTCCTTCCAAACTTCGGTACGGTCATACCAGTAATTCTCTCCAGACTGTGTGCCGTAACTAACAATAAGGGTAGGGGTATAGCCCGATTTGCTGCCGTTCCATAAACTTTTTACATCTTTATAAACCGGCCAAACGGGTATATTATGCTCAATACCGGTATGCCCGTCCAGTATCATGTTCATATTGGTGAAAAAGGTAGAGCCGCCCTCGGGAACTACTTCCATCTGCAATTCGCGCGCGGCTTCAATAATTTCCTGGCGCTGCTCTCGGCGGGGCTGGTTATAGCTTTTTACAGAGAATGCACCTACATCCTTTAACCGCCGTAGGTTAGAACGGGCATCATCCAAACTGTTAATAACTACTTTAAAATCGCCATCGGCACCGTATAAAATACTGCCGGTCGAATATACCCTCGGCCCAACCATCCGCCCGGCCTTTAGCATTTCCGATTGACTGAACACCATTTCGGTATTGCTTGATGGATCATGTGAGGTGGTTATACCGAAGGAAAGATTAGCAAAATAGCTCCAATCCTGCTGTGGCGAAATGCCATCCGGGCTGGGGTGCAGGTGCGCATGTACATCCACAATGCCCGGCATAATAGTTTTGCCACTTAGGTCATAAGTTTTAATACTGTCTGGAATTTTCACATCGGCCGCTTTGCCTATCTTTTGAATTATATTATGGTTGATGAGGATAGTACCGTTCTCAATTACTTCATCGCCCTTCATGGTGATGATGCGTACGTTTTTAAAGGCGATCAAACCATCAGGCACGTCCGTTTTTAATTTTAAGCCGATGTCAACACCAACGGTATCAACCGCCGCTACTTTATCGGTATCACCCTTTGCAAATGGAAACGCGTTGCGGATATCCCTTGTAAAATACTTTGGCCCCAGCGTCCACATCATTTTTTTGCTGTCCTTGCTCCAGTGCAGGTAAGTGCCCGCATCTTTGGTTAGTTTATTTAGCGGGATCGCTTTATTTGTTGCGGATAGGTCCTGCGCGGTACCCGTGCTAACCATTGGGGTGATGTAACAGTTAAACAGTTCGGTAAACGCCATCCACTTACCATCAGGGCTGGGATTAAATTGTGTGACGTACGTTGAGGTATACAATGTTTTTTGATTGGCCCCGCTTACATCCATCACCTTAAAAGCCTTTTTACTGCCTTCGCTGCTTTGGTAATATATTTTGGCGTCATCGGTACTAAACTGCGGATAGATACCATTATTGATGATCATTTTAGGCGTACCGCCTGTATCGGCCAGCGTATAAATCCCGGGGTTGGTGCCAAATGCAAAACCAAGCGTTTCATTGCCTTCTCCCTTGCGGTAAATGATCTTGTCGCCCTTGTTTGAATATTTGGGGGTATAGTAATAACCCTTTTCACGGGTCATCGGGGTAATTTGATGCGTAGTCAAATCAATTTTGTTGACTGACCCTTTCAGCTCATCACTCCAATCCACATAAACCAGGGTTTTACCATCCGGGCTAAATGCAGGGTCATATTCAAAATCATTTAAACTGTCAATGCGTACAGGTACGCCTCTGGGCAGGTCTTTAATATATATATAACCGGCAGCATTAAAAGCAATCCGCTTACCATCCGGCGAAGTGGTAACCTGCCTTATCATCTTAGCCTCAAAATCAGGCTGAAATACCTTTTGCTGAAAATGCACAGCATCCGTAATAGTTTGTGTAGAGGTAACCTCAAAAGGTATCTGTGCCGGGCTAAGCGTGTTAATATCTAAGTTCCATATCTTTCCTTTTGCATAAAAGATAAGGTTCTTGCTATCCGGTGTCCACGCAAAGTTGGGATATACGCCAAATATGGCCCATGTTTCCTGCTGGTCGTGCGACAGGTCATCATAAACCGACCATTCCTCGCCGGTATTTAAATTATGCAGGTACATAACCGACTTCAACCGTACCCGCTTCACAAAAGCCAGCAACCGGCCGTCAGGAGATAATTGCGGGCGGCAGGCACCGCCCGCACCACCGGTAACCGTTTCGATATCCCCGGTTTCCCGGTTCAATCGCTTTATCGCATATATCCCTGAATAGGGGTCTTTATTATATTGAAAATTGGGACCTTGAGTCACGTCTTCGCTCCAGTAAATATACTTCCCATCCGGCGACACGGTTGGTTCCCCCGCATCCTGCTGGTCGTTTTTTCGTTTGGTGAGTTGTATACCATCGCCGCCGTTTTTATGATAAAGCCACATTTCGCCCGCGCCCAATGAGCGTGTACCGGTGAAGTGCTTGCGGGCTACCAAATATTGTCCGTCAGGTGTCCAGGAAGCATTGTTTAATAACCGGAAACTTTCTTTGGTGATGGAATGTTTATTGGTGCCATCACTATTCATTACCCATATATTATCGCCGCCTTCTTTATCGCTGGTGTAAGAAATTAATTTACCATCCGGGCTAAAGCGTGGCTGTACCTCCCATGCTTTACCGCCAGCTAATAAAGTAGTTTTACCACCGGCTATGGGCATACTATATATATCACCCAATAGATCGAAAACAATACTTTTACCATCGGGGCTAACATCCAGATCCATCCAGGTACCTTCATTGGTAGTAATGGTTACTTTTTTAGATGGGGCGGTTGGGGTTTCTACATTCCATTTTTGGGTTTGGGCATGAACACTAATCGTAAATAATAGTAATAAGGAAGTATAAAGGAGTAATTTCATTATTTAAAGCGGGTAAAAAACTATAAAGGTTTTCGTTTTATATGACGGATGCTTATTATGATAACATCATTACCTTCAATTTCATATACCAAAATATAAGGAAAGCGATTTGTCTTTATGCGTCTGTAAAGTGGGTTTATATAAGAATATCGTTCGGGGCTAATGCGTAAGTGTTCATAACATACCTCAATTTCTTCTAATAATTCGTCACCCAGGCCTTCTTTTTGCTCTTCATACCATTCAAAAGCATTTTCCACTTCCAGGATCGCCTCAAACTGGAGCAGTACATTATAACCCATATTAATTTTTTCGGGTGATCATTTTTTTAGCTTCATTCCAGCTGTATGTTTTGCTTTCGCCATTTAAACGCTTTTGTCTTCGTTCATCAAATATTTTGATATCATCAGAAGTAAACTCGTAGTCAAAATCATCTTCGTCATTGTATTCTTTTGCTAAGGCAAACATTAACTTTAATAACTTTTCGTCACTACTGTCAATATATTGATGCAATTTCTCGCGTATATGTGTTGTTTGCATGTCGATATTCGTTTTAACAAATTTACTTATAAATTTTTTATATAATATTGTCAAAATCCGAAATCGTAAATCCGAATTTCGAAATTAAAAAATGACCATACAGGAAATCCTTAAAAAATATTGGAACCACGATGCCTTCCGCCCAATGCAGGAGGATATCATTTCGTCCGTATTATTGGGTCATGATACGCTGGCGCTGTTGCCTACGGGCGGCGGTAAATCGGTATGCTTCCAGGTGCCCGCGTTGGCTAAAGAGGGGATATGTATTGTGGTGTCGCCACTGATAGCCTTAATGAAAGACCAGGTAGAGAACCTGAAGGCCAAAGGTATTGATGCCATAGCCATCACATCCGGCATGGGCAAGCGCGAGATAGATATTGCTTTGGATAATTGCATTTATGGCCCTATAAAGTTCCTGTACTTATCACCCGAGCGTTTATTGTCCGAACTGGTGCGCGAGCGCATTAAATACATGAATGTTAATTTAATTGCGATTGATGAGGCGCATTGTATATCGCAATGGGGATATGATTTCAGGCCGCCGTACCTGCATATTGCCGACTTGCGCGAACTGCACCCGACCGTCCCCGTATTGGCGCTTACCGCAACCGCTACCGAAGAAGTAAGGATAGATATACAGGAAAAGCTACAGTTTAAAGATGGCTTAGTCTTTCAAAAAAGCTTCGAGCGGCGGAATATCAGCTATGTAGTACAACATACCGAAAGTAAGCTGCGCAAGATGCTGGATATAGCCCACGGCGTTAAAGGCAGCGGCATAGTTTATTTACGCAGCCGAAAAGAATGTGCCGATATAGCCAAATTTTATAATGATAACGGCATAAGCGCCGATTATTACCACGCGGGTTTAAGTTCTGACGAACGCTCAAAAAAACAGGAAAGCTGGAAAACTAATAAGATACGGGTGATAGTCGCCACTAACGCCTTTGGTATGGGCATTGATAAACCCGATGTACGTTTTGTAATTCACAAGGACCTGCCCGAAAGCCTGGAAGCCTATTACCAGGAGGCCGGCCGCGCGGGGCGTGATGAGCATAAAGCTTATACCGTATTATTATATAATCATCCCGACAGGTTACGGCAGGAGAAAATGTTTATCCAGAATTTTCCATCAGTTGATGAAATTAAGTTGGTTTATCATTATCTCGCTAATTACTATCAACTGGCTTATGGTGCAGGAGAGGGTTTGAGCTTTGACCTGGACCTGGGCGATTTCTGCTCCCGCTTTAAACTCGATGCCGTAAAAACATTAAACGCCCTTAAATTTTTAGAATCGGACGAATATTTATCCTTTAATGAAAGCGTATTCCTGCCATCGCGTTTCCGGTTCGAGGTACAGAACGAATTGCTTTATAACTTCCAGATCCAAAATAAGGGCTGGGATATGTTTATTAAAACGTTGCTACGCTCTTATGGCGGAGCATTTGAAAACTACGTGCGGATAAGGGAATTTGACCTGTCGCGCCGCACGCACATGAGTGTTCAACAGGTAATTGAGGGGTTAAAGCAATTGCAGGAGTATAATATATTAAGCTACCTGCCGCAAAATGACAATCCGCAGGTAACTTATTTAAAGCCGCGCCAGCATAACAATAACGTTTATATTAACCGGGTATATATTGAACAGCGCAAGGCTACCTATCTTAAAAAAATGGAGGCGGTATTTGCCTATGCCACCCATAAAAAATGCCGCAGCCAAATGCTGTTAGCTTATTTTGACGAGCCCAACGCCACCAAATGCGGCATCTGTGATGTATGCCTGGAAGAAAAGCGCCAAATAAGCGCCGCCGAAATAGGGGACGACATCACCAATGAGATAGTAGAGGCACTAAGTACCGCCCCGTCAGACATTAGCCAGCTCATTACCTCGCTTAAAAGCGGCGCCGAGAAAGAACAGATAGCTACCATCCGCCTGTTGCTTGATGCAGGCAAGATCAAATTTAACGGCGAAAAGTATTATTTGTAAGCCGTAAGTCCCCGATTACTCCTTTTCTTTAAAAAAAATCCTGCCCGTTTGGTCGATGAAAAATCCCTGTTCACCTACCGTTACCTGCTGTACGTCTATTACGCCAAAAAGCAAAATAACCTTTGCCTTTTCTCACAGTCATAAAGGCGTAATTCAGGAAACAGAAACATAAAATATTAACAATCAAAATACTAAAAACATGAAAAAATCAATCTTTACTGTAATCGCTATCGCAGTTATAGCATTAGGATCAGTAAGCATCGCATCTGCTAAAAGTAATGACACCACTATCACTTTATCAACCATCGGCGCTTTTACAAAAATTGAAGCTCACGGCAATGTTGAGGTTATAGTTTCAACCGGTAGCAAGAATGCGGTAACTGTTCACAATGATTACTATGCAGAAAACGCATTGGTACAAACAGAGAATGGCGTTTTGCGCATAACATCCTATAAAGCTGAAAAATTGATGGTGTATGTTACCGCAAAAGATCTGCAATCAATACTGGCTTTTGATAATGCCGTTGTAAAATCAGACGGTAAACTGGCATTGATCAGCCTTGATGTGACTTTAAATAATACCGCTTACGCAAGCCTAAACCTTGATAATTACGCGGCTGATATTACTGTAAACGACCAGGCCAAAGCCGATTTGACAGGTAACGTAACAGAATATAGCTTAAACTATAGCTACTCTTCATCTGTAAACCGTTATGGATTGGTTGCAGATAACGCTACTGAAGTAGTATCAACTCCGTATGCAGCTCCAAAGCACAAACATCATTCAGATGTAATCATAAATAGCTAATACCCCTTACATATACAATACCCCTAACCTTACTGCAATCAAAAGCCACCTGTCAAAAAACAGGTGGCTTTTTTACTTACACACCGTCATCCTGAACTTGTTTCAGGGTCCCATATACTGGTGGCCTGTAGATTTGTTATTCAGTGAGGGATGCCGAAACAAGTTCGGCAGGACGTTTAAAATGTAATTTCTATTCCTGGTCCCAAATTTTCTTCCCCTGTTCATCGGAAAAAATCCGCCGTTCACCGACAAAAACCGGGTACACGTCTATTAGTCGGTTTAGGCCTGTAACCATTGTTAATTATAGGCGTCTTATGGATGTATTTAAAAAAATAGAAAACTCAAATAATTGAAAATCAAAATAATAAATAAAATGAAAAAGCTAATTTTAACCATCACAGCAATAATAGTAGCCATAGTAGGAACCACCACCTTTACTTATGCAGCTGCTAAAAATAACGAAGTAACTGTATTAACCAACATAGGTAACATCAGCAAAATTGAAGTACGCGGTAACGTTGAGTTATACGTAACAAACGGCGATAAAGACCAGGTAACCGTTAGCAATAACTATTACGGCGAAAATGCTTATGTACAAGATCAAAACGGCGTGTTACGTATATCTTCTTACAAAGCAGAAAAACTGGTTGTATATGTAACCGCAAGCGATTTAAATTCAATAGCTGCTTATGATAACTCGGTAGTAAGATCTGATAAAAAACTATCATTAATAAGCCTTGATGTTACCTTATACAACAATGCTTACGCAGCTTTAAAATTGGATAACTATGCCGCTAACATTACTGTAAACGACCAGGCTAAAGCCGATTTAACCGGTAACGTTACCGAATATAGCTCTACTTATAGCAGCACTTCAACAATTAACCGTGCAGAACTGGTTGCAGAGAACGCATCAGAAACTAAGATCGCTCCAAAAGAATCTGCTAAGCAAGTAAGCAAAGTTGAAGAAGTTGTAGTAGAGGAAAGTTTATAATATTCACAACACTATTATATATGAAGGAGCTATCTGTTGACAGATAGCTCTTTTTTTTATGTAACTTTATTTGCCTGTTGGGCGTCAAACAATAAATCACATAAACAACTAACCTTTATATTAAATAACCAACCTTAATTATGAAAAAGACAATTTTTAATTTATTGATATTGGCCGCTGGTATTTCAACAGTCCTGTTATCATCGTGCAGGCTTAATGGCGTTCGTGGTTCGGGTAACGTGATCTCCGAAACCAGGAAGATAAGCGATTTTACAAAAATTGATATTTCGGGCCAGTATAAAGTTAACCTGAAACAAGACAGTTCATTATCCCTGACCATAAGTGCCGATGATAACTTGTTAAAATATATTAAAACCGATGTTAGTGACGGCAAACTGCGCATTCACAATACAAAGAACATTCGCAGCAACAGCGACTTAACCGTTACTGTAGGTGTACGTAACCTTAAAGATATAGAAGCATCCGGAGCGGTTGAAGTAACATCAGATGGTAAAATAGTTGTGCAGGACCTGCATTTCAACCTATCTGGCGCTACAAAAATCACCATGGACCTTAATGCGGCTAATGTTACAACCGAAGGCAGCGGCGCAACCCGCGTTAATTTAACCGGCCAGGCCAGTAAACATAATGTTGACCTAAGCGGCGCAGGCAAGATAAGTGCGCTTGATTTTGTAGTGGGTGATTATAATATTGAAACATCGGGTGCCACCAAATGCGAGATCAATGTATTAAATTCATTAAGCATACACACCAGCGGTGCTTCATCTGTACGCTATCGCGGTAACCCAAAAACTATCAATAATGATAAATCGGGCGCATCATCTGTTCAAAAAGTTGATTGAGGTTGATCATACTTTATAAAGGAAAAGCCGAAGTATACGCTTCGGCTTTTTTGTAGTCTTTAAATTCAAAAAAAGGCAAATACAGGCCATGTGCGATATCTTCCCCTAATTTTAGGGGGAGGAGGAGGATTGGGTAAAATAACAGGCAAGTTTTAAAGGTCCTTATCCCAAAGTAATCCACACGCTGTTACTTAGTTTTTATAAAATTTTGTACCTTTGCACTCCCAAAGAATTGGCTGTTATACCGGCTTTTCTGTTGGTACATAAATTGAGCAAGTATAAATACCTTCAAAATAATAGAATGAATATTTCAAAAGAAAATATCGACCAGCTAAATGCTGTTGTAACCATTAACATCAACCCTGAAGATTATCAGCCGCGTGTTGATAAAGCTATTAAAGACCACGCTAAAAAAGCCAAGATACCTGGATTCCGCCCCGGAATGGTACCTGCGGCGCATATCAAAAAAATGTATGGTAAAAGTATTTTGGTTGATGAGGTTAACAACATACTGTCTGATACTTTGAATAACTATTTAACCGAGCAAAAGCTGGAAGTTTTAGGCCAGCCATTGCCAAAGGTTGATGATAAAAAAGAATATAACTGGGATTTTGCCGATAATTTCGAGTTCAATTATGAAGTAGGCCTGGCGCCTGATTTTGCCCTTGATTTTTCATCAAAGGATAAAATAACCCAATACGTTATTAAAATTGATGAGGAAACATCAGCTGCCCGTATCAAAAATATACGCCGTAGTTATGGCATAATGACAAATCCTGACGTATCGGCAGATGATGACGTACTTTATGCAGAATTAACCCAGCTTTCTCCGGATGGTTCTGTTTTTGAGGATGGGATAAGCAATACAACATCAGTTAGGTTAGACCAAATAAAGGACGAAAAAATAAAAAAATCCCTTATCGGTTTAAAAAAGGATGATGAAGTAACGCTGGATATTCAGAAAGCATTTGGTAACGAGGCAGCAAAGGTTGCGGCAATATTAGGCATTGATGAAGAAACAGCGGCTGATTTAAAATCAAACTTCCGTTTAACGGTTAAAAATGTTAACCGCTTGGAAGAAGGTGATTTGAACCAGGAGTTCTTTGACAAATTATTTGGTGAAGGTGTAGTGACCGACGAAGCAGGTTTCAGGGCGAAGATCACAGAAGAGATCGAAACCATGATGAACCAGGATTCTGAACGTAAATTACAGAACGACATCTACAATTATAGCATCGAAAAAGTGCAGTTTGAATTGCCTGATGAGTTTTTAAAACGCTGGTTGCGCACTACAAATGAAAAACTGACCGAAGATGAATTGCAGGGAGGCTATAAAGATTTTGCTCAAAACCTTAAATGGACATTGATCGAAAACAAAATACTTAAAGACAATAATATTGAAATCAAGTATGAAGAAGTTTTCGCGGCAGCAAAGGCAAGTTTAGATCAGCAATTCAGGATGTACAGTCCGCAGCCGATAGGCGAGGAGCAGTTATCGCAATACGCGGTTCAATACCTGCAAAACAAGGAAAATGCAAATAAGATGTTTGACGAGGTAAAAGCGCTAAAATCACTCGACTATATTAAAAGTGTAGTTACTTTAGATAAAAAAGAAATATTCTATAACGACTTTAAAGAATTGGTAAAATAAGTTAAAGTTCAAAATATCTTTTATCGAAAGCATCTGCCTTGTGGTAGGTGCTTTTTTTATTGTCTGAACCACGATTTATAGGATTTGAGGATTTTCATGATTCTTATCTGTGGTGCCTAAATCTTAGCAATCTTCAAATCCTATAAATCGTGGTTCAGACAAAGAGCGAGCGCATCACCAAATTTTACTTTATACAAACTTTATATTAAAAATAGTATTCAACTAAAAACTATATTTATCGCGATAAACCATCGCATATAATCCATAAAAATTACAAGACATGAACAATATTGATAAAAACGAATTCAGGAAATACGCAGTTAAGCACCACCGTCTTAACGGCCTTACTGTAGATAGATATATAGCGGGCGTTGAAAGAAATGCCGTACCTATGGGTATTGCGACTACAGGTATAGACAATTATACGCCATATATTATAGAAGAACGCCAATTAAACGTAACCCAAATGGACGTGTTTTCGCGCTTGATGATGGACCGCATCATTTTTTTAGGCGAAGCGGTTTATGAGGGTATAGCCAACGTAATACAGGCGCAATTGCTATTCCTGCAATCTGCAGATAGCAAACGCGATATCCAGATGTACATCAATTCTCCAGGCGGTTCTGTTTATGCCGGCTTGGGCATTTATGATACCATGCAATTTATATCTAACGATGTAGCAACAATTTGTACAGGTATGGCCGCATCTATGGCAGCTGTATTATTGGTTGCCGGTACCGAAGGGAAGAGGGCTGCTTTACCGCACTCAAGGGTGATGATACACCAACCATCCGGCGGTGCGCAGGGCCAGCAATCTGATATCGAGATCACTTACCACGAGATCACCAAGTTAAAAAATGAATTGTACCAAATAATTGCCGACCACAGCGGCGCGTCATTCCAGAAAGTTTGGGACGCATCAGACCGCGACCATTGGATGATAGCCGAAGAAGCCAAAGCGTTTGGTATGGTTGACGAAATATTACGCGGAAACAAAACAAAAAACAAGTAATTCGCTTACTACTTAGATAGTGATTAGGTAATTAGTGATTGGTTGATTAGATTTTGCAACTAATATCTAATCAACCAATCACTAATTAACTATATTTGCATAAATAGAAATATCACAATGAATAAAAATAGCAAGGAGATAAGGTGTTCGTTTTGCGGCGCAGGCAAGCAGGACTCACTGATGCTTATAGCGGGGCTTGATGCACATATTTGTGATAAATGCGTTAACCAGGCTAATGAAATATTGGCCGAGGAACTGAAGGTGCGTAAGGTTAAAACCTCGCCTTCTGCGCCGTCAATGTTAAAGCCTTTCGAAATTAAAACACACCTCGACCAGTATGTTATTGGCCAGGATGATGCCAAAAAAATACTTTCGGTTGCCGTATATAACCACTACAAGCGCCTTAACCAGCGCATTGATAAGGATGAGGTAGAGATAGAAAAGTCAAACATTATTATGGTTGGCGAAACCGGTACAGGCAAAACTTTATTGGCAAAAACGCTGGCTAAAGTATTAAACGTTCCTTTCTGTATCTGCGATGCTACGGTGTTAACAGAGGCGGGATATGTAGGCGAGGATGTAGAAAGTATATTAACGCGTTTACTGCAATCTGCAGATTATGATGTAACGCTTGCCGAAAAAGGCATTGTATATATTGATGAGGTAGATAAAATTGCCCGCAAGAGCGATAATGCTTCAATAACCCGTGATGTATCCGGTGAAGGCGTACAACAGGCCTTGCTTAAAATATTGGAAGGCACAATGGTAAACGTACCACCACAAGGCGGCCGTAAACACCCGGATCAGAAAATGATCACGGTTAATACCAGCAACATATTATTTATATGCGGCGGCGCTTTTGATGGTATCGAAAGAAAAATAGCTAATCGTTTACGCACACAAACCGTCGGTTATAAATTAAAAGGTAACGATGGCGAAGTAGATATGCAGAACCTGTATAAATACATCACTCCGCAGGATCTGAAATCATTCGGCTTAATTCCCGAATTGATCGGCCGTTTACCCGTGCTAACGTATTTAAACCCGTTGGATAGGGAAGCATTGCATAATATACTTACCGAACCTAAAAACTCCCTGCTTAAACAATACAAAAAACTGTTTGAATATGAAGGCGTAAAGCTGGATTTTGAGGATGATGTGTTGGAGTTTATAGTAGATAAAGCGATGGAATTTAAGCTGGGCGCACGTGGTTTACGCTCAATATGCGAAGCGATAATGATTGATGCCATGTTTGAGTTCCCATCTAAAAAGGATGTTAAAAAATTGAATATAACATTGGATTATGCCAGGGAAAAATTTGACAAATCTGATTTGAAAAAATTAAAAGTGGCTTAACAATCCGGATATAGTTAAAATACTATATTTGTTATACAATAAACGCAAACCCTGGTGTAACGCCGGGGTTTGCTGTTCCAGCCCCACCCAACCCTCCCCGGAAGGGAGGGCTTAAATTAGGTTAAATTAAAAAGTCTCCCCTACCGGGGGAGATTTAGAGGGGGCTAAAATATACCCATTATGAACGAAGATTTAAATGTAAAAAAGGAGCTTGCCAATATTCCAGCTCCAAAAGTAAAGGAAGTTCAAAGCCCGGTAACCTCCGGTTTAAAAACCAAAGAGGGTATTGTAGCCAATTGGCTGCCGCGCTATACCGGCCGCCCATTGGATGAGTTTGGTAAATATATTATCCTCACCAATTTCTCTAAATATATCCAGCTATTTTCCGAGTGGAACGACAATGCTCCCATAATGGGTATTGACAAACCCATGCAAAGCGTAACCGCAAATGGTATCACTATTATCAATTTCGGGATGGGCAGCTCTGTAGCGGCTACAGTGATGGACCTGCTTACTGCCATACACCCAAAAGCGGTTATATTTTTAGGGAAATGCGGCGGGTTAAAAAGAAAAAATAATGTAGGTGACCTGATATTACCCATAGCAGCCATAAGGGGTGAAGGTACATCAAACGACTATTTACCACCCGAAGTACCTGCATTGCCATCATTTGCCCTGCAAAAGGCTATTTCAACCACAATTCGTGATTTTTCGCTGGATTACTGGACAGGTACCTGTTATACCACCAACCGCCGTGTTTGGGAACACGACAAAGTATTTAAAAAATACCTGAAGCAGCTAAGGGCCATGGCCGTGGACATGGAAACCGCGACTATATTTACAACCGGATTTGCGAATAAAATACCAACGGGCGCGTTGTTATTGGTATCAGACCAGCCGATGATACCCGAAGGTGTAAAAACCAGCGAAAGTGATTCAAAAGTAACCGGGCAATTTGTAGAAACACATTTGAAGGTAGGTATTGAATCATTAAAGCAATTAATCAATGGCGGGTTGACTGTTAAACATTTGCGGTTTTAATGTAGTTGCAAGTTTGTAAATGTTGAAAGAGCATGACAACCGCACATTTAAACTTTTCTATATTTACGTTTTAGAACCTTTACAACGCTTACAACATCTACAACTCGCAACAAAATGTGGTACAATAATATATTAGAAACCATCGGCCATACGCCAATGGTTAAGCTGAATAAGGTAACGAAGGATATTCCGGCAACAGTTTTAGCCAAGATAGAAACCACCAACCCCGGCAATTCTATTAAGGACCGTATGGCGCTTAAGATGATAGAGGATGCCGAAAAAAGCGGCAAACTAAAACCCGGTGGAACTATTATTGAAGGCACATCCGGCAATACCGGTATGGGGTTGGCCATTGCGGCGGTTATAAAAGGCTATAAATGTATTTTTACCAGTACCGATAAGCAGTCAAAAGAAAAATTTGATGCCCTGCGCGCCTTTGGTGCCGAGGTTATTGTTTGCCCCACCAATGTTGAACCGGAAGACCCACGCTCGTACTACTCTGTTTCATCACGCTTAGAGCGCGAGGTGCCTAACTCGTGGAAGCCTAACCAGTATGATAATTTATCTAATTCACAGGCGCATTATGAATCAACCGGCCCCGAAATTTGGGAGCAAACAGATGGTAAGATAACCCATATTATAGCAGGGGTGGGTACCGGCGGTACACTGTCTGGCATAGCTAAATATTTGAAAGAGAAAAATCCAAACATACAGGCGTTAGGTATAGACACTTATGGCTCAGTATTCAAAAAATATAAGGAAACCGGTATTATGGATAAAAATGAGATTTATCCATACATAACCGAAGGTATTGGCGAAGACTTTTTACCCGCCAATGTTGACTTTAGCCTGATAGACCATTTTGAAAAAGTAACCGATAAGGATGCCGCGTTAATGACCCGCGAAATAGCCCGTAAAGAAGGCATATTTGCAGGCAATTCAACCGGGTCAGCAATTGCAGGGTTGCTGCAAATGAAAGATAAGTTTAAAGAAGGCGATGTAGTAGTGGTTATATTTCCCGATCACGGCACTCGTTATCTTGGTAAAATGTATAATGACGATTGGTTGCGCGACCGTGGATTTTTGAAAGACGACAAACTAACCGCCCACGACATCATTGTAAAGAAAGAAAGCCAGGAAATAGTAACTATTGATTGCGATAAATCGATATTAGAAGCTATCAATACCATCAAATCACTTAATATCTCGCAAATACCGGTTACACAGGCAGGAATGGTTATCGGCAAAATAACCGAAAGCGATATACTGGATGCTTTGCTGGAAAACCCATCCCTAAAATCTCAGCCGGTAAAAAGTATTACCACGGCACCATTCCCATTTGTTGATCTCACTACATCTATTGATAAAATCTCAGCCATGATCAATAAGGATAATATTGCTGTACTGGTAGAAGATAACGGCAAAATAGAGATCATTACGCAGTACGATATTATTAATGCGATATCTGCTTAATTTGAAGATATGGTAATGAAGATGTGGTAATTTGAAGATTTGAAAATGGTAAAGTAATCTTCAAATTTTCAAATTGCCTAATTTTCAAATCAACTTACCATTTCTTAAATATCACAAACACCGCCAAAACAATCAACCCAAAACCAACCAAATGGTTCCAGGCTAATTTTTCTGTTTTGAAGAAGATGGTGGTGAATATCATAAATACCGTCAAAGTAATGGCTTCCTGTATGGTCTTCAACTGAACCAGGTTATAAGGCCCGCCATCGCCTTTAAATCCGGCACGGTTTGCCGGCACCTGGAAAACGTATTCAAAAAAGGCTAATCCCCAGCTTATTAATATAATAGAGAATAAGCCGAGGTTCTTCCCCCACGAAAAATCTTTGAATTTTAAATGCCCGTACCAGGCAAAGGTCATAAAGGTATTAGAGATAAAAAGGAAGATGATAGTTTTTAATCCGCGCATGAGTAATAAACGGTTTTTGAATACAATTTAGTTAAGCTATTTTTCGAGCTTTTGTTTTAGGTTCTGTTTATAAAGCGACGAGATAGCCGGTTTTACCCCTTTCATCAGGAAGATAACTGTACCATATTCTCTTGCCAATGGCTCTTCTACTTTAGCTACCAGCTGTGTACTTTCAACGAGGGGTTTAAGGTCGCTAACATCGGCGTCATCACTTACATAAATTATAGTTTGGGGATGGATATCATCAGGTGCCCATAAAGTAAAACTGCTGTCCAAACAAACAGCCCCGGGTAATTTATATTTCGGCCCAAAATGTACGAACGCCCCGGCTTCTCCGTAATTATCCGCTACAATTATCGTATTGGCCCTCTCCTGCGGGGTTAAAGCGTAGTAAACTTTGGCGGTTTTTGAAACCATTTCTTCCCAGCCCAGCATATCGGCATAATCCTGGGTAAGCGGGTGCAATTTATGATCCTCCCAGGTAGCGGCAAACCTAAACATGGGTACATTCTTTTCTACATAACGAAATAAAGCCAATGTTGTATTCAACGGGAAAACAGGCAACATTAACGGGAGAAGAAACACATTTGGCAACGTAAATAACACTACAACCAATACCCGTAACGGTAAATATTTTGTTTTTATCCATCGTTCAAAACCATATCCGCCGGCGGCAAACAGCATAGGGTAAGCGCCAAACAGGTAATAATTTTTCCCGCTCATTTCAACCAGGAATATAAATATCAGCACATAGGCAAACGCCATAAACTGATACTTACGCAGTTTAAAAGAGAATATTAAAAACCCAAAACCTGTTAGCCATAAAAACAAAGCAATGCCATTAACCGCAATCTGTTGGCTGATAAAATCGCCGGGTTTAATATAATTAAGCTGGCTCTTTTGTAAAGTCTTCATATGGGTAACCACCGGCAAATGATGCTGAAACTGCCAGATAAGGTTTGGCAGGAATATTAACAGCGCAATTACAGCAGCAGCTAAAACATGCCTGTTCCATAAAATTTTGCGTTGCCTGGTAAGCAGCAGGCTGATAATCAAAGCAATGGCAAAAAATCCCATTGTATATTTTGTAAGCAAACCAATGCCTATAACCACACCTAACAGGTAAATATATTTTACCGAGTGATAATTTATATACCTTATAATAAGCCACACACATAAAACCCACCATAGCTGATCAAATATTACCGGCTGAAAAAGATAATCGCTGGCTACAAAAGCAGGGGCGAAGATGATACTTAAACAAGCTAATGTAATGGCAAACATTTTGCCGCCAAGCTCTACGGTTATTGAACCTACCAGCCAAACAATTGCACCTGCTGCCAATGTTGTAAAAATGCGCGCTGCAAATACCGAAGAGCCAAATAGGGTGGTGGTTATTTTTGCTAACAAAGCGATAAAAGGGGGTACTTCTTTATAGCCCCAGTCTAAATGATCGCCAAGGGCAAGGTGCAGTAATTCGTCTCGGTGAAACCCGAAATGGGATATAGCCAATAAGTTTAGCCCTATTTTGATAAAAACAAATAACAATATAAAATTGGTATATGTCGACCGTCGGTTTTGATAGGGCATGAAGTATCGTGGGTTTACAAAATAAAGTTAACAACTTTTTGGTTTAAGACAAAAGGGTAAACTTTTACATTTACCCTTTCACTTTATATTCTTTTTATATCTGCTCCCAACGCCCTAAGCCGGTCATCAATATGCTGGTAACCCCGCTCAATCTGTTCTATATTATATATGGTTGATTTACCTTGTGCCGATAATGCCGCTATTAATAAGGATACCCCGGCACGTATATCCGGCGAAGTCATGGATATACCCCGTAATTTTACCTGGTGGTCAAGCCCGATAACCGTAGCCCGGTGCGGATCGCATAAAATGATCTGCGCGCCCATATCCAGCAATTTGTCAACAAAAAACAAACGGCTCTCAAACATTTTTTGGTGTATTAATACAGCACCTTTAGCCTGTATAGCAACTACCAGCACAATACTCAACAAGTCAGGGGTAAAGCCCGGCCAGGGTGCATCGGCAATGGTCATGATAGAGCCGTCAATAAATGTTTCTATCTCGTAGTGGTCTTGTGCCGGAATATAAATATCATCTCCCCGCAGTTCCAGTTGAATACCCAAACGCCTGAACACATCGGGTATCATCCCCAACTCTTTATACTTAACGTCTTTAATAGTAATTTCAGAACCGGTCATAGCAGCCAGGCCAATAAACGAGCCGATCTCTATCATATCGGGCAACAGTCTATGCTCAGTTCCGCCAAGTTGGGTAACGCCTTCAATGGTCAATAAGTTTGAACCTATACCGCTGATGTTTGCGCCCATGCGGTTAAGCATCTTACATAGCTGCTGTAAATAAGGTTCGCAGGCCGCATTATAGATGGTAGTAATTCCCTTAGCTAAAACTGCCGCCATTACGATATTGGCGGTACCGGTTACCGAAGCTTCATCTAATAAAATGTAAGTGCCCTGTAAATTAGAGGCATCTACATTAAAAAAGCCGTTATCCGGGTTATAATTAAACTCAGCCCCTAATTTTTCAAAGCCCAGGAAATGGGTATCCAGCCTGCGGCGGCCAATTTTATCGCCACCGGGTTTAGGGATAGATGCTTTACCAAAGCGGGCTAAAAGCGGCCCGACTATCATAATAGACCCACGCAAACCGCCGCCCTTTGATTTAAAGGCTTCCGATTCAAAAAAGTTTTGGTCAATATCTTTGGCTTCAAAGCTATAGGTATCCGGTGCAAGCTGTTTAACCACAACGCCCATATCGCCCAAAAGCTCTATCAGCTTATTAACATCCTTAATATCAGGGATATTGCTGATGGTGATTTTTTCTTCGGTAAGTAATACCGCCGAGATTACCTGTAAAGCTTCATTTTTTGCACCCTGCGGGGTTATTTCACCTTTTAAGCGTTTACCGCCAATTATTTCAAATGCGTTGGTCATGTTAGTTCATGGTTAATGGTTCATAGTTCATGGATAAACATTAACTACGCCTGCAAAGATTATAAATATAATTCTAACTTACATTGGCATGCGGTTCAAAGTGAGATTTATTTATAAACAAACAAGCCTTTCATCATACCTATTACATTATAGTAAATATATTTCCAGGAAAACCCCATCGGGGTTAAATGTCGGTAGTAGTAGATAAAAAGAAATTTATGTGCCGTAGGTACATAACGTTAATGCAGAACAGGCGATGTTTCGTACCTATGGCACGAAGTATCGCCTGTTCTATTATTTTACCGACATTTTGCTCCTAACGGAGCAATTTTATCAAATCAAACTATTAATATTTTTTAGCTCCCCCGTTATTGCGGTTACGGTTGTTTTGGTTATTGTTATTACGCGGGTTATTATTGTTATTGGTACGCCCGCCACCACCGCCGCCGCGATTATTCTGGTTATTATTGGTACGCCCGCCACGGTTGTTATTATTGTTTTGGGTATGCGTAACCGGGCGGTATTCCACACGGTTAAGATTGATGTTTTCTTCTATCTTTAATTCGCCGCCAGACATGGCTACCAAATCTGATAATATCATTTCATCAGCAACCGAATCCTTGTTCCATTGTACATAGGCCATTTTCATGAAATTGGCAATAGCTTGTACCATGTGTTTCCTGCGTTCGGGCTCTTCAATGCTTTTAGCTTTTTCTATCATCATCTCGATAGTTTTGCCATAGTGCTTGTAGCGGATACGCTGGTGCGGGTAACGCAACGGCTTAGGTTTCATATAAATAGCTTCCGGCGTAGGCTTAGGGTAGGGCGAATCCACATCCAGTTGGTAATCAGATATGATATGCAGGTGGTCCCAAAGCTTGTGCTTAAAGTCAGCAACATCGCGCAGGTGGGGGTTTAAAAAACCCATCAGCTCTATCACCACAGCGGCGTAGCGGTTGCGTTCTTCCTTGGTGGGCAGCGCAACAATATATTTCACCATATTTTGTACGTTGCGGCCATATTCAGTCAGGAGTAATTTACTCCTGGTCGAGTTATAATCAAATTGTTCAGGCGTGTTTTGTAGTGCCATGTTATTTTAGTTTTTAAGAAGATTTTAAATTAGCACAGATATTATTCCCGGGTAACATCAACAGGAACAAGCGGCTAAAGTTGAATTATTAGTACTTGTAGAAGCACAAATATAGTGTTATTGTTTGGGATTGCAAATTGGGGGGATTACAAAGGTTTTTAAAAAACTAAGAGTGCAATAATATCCCTAACAAAATATATATTATAACTGATTCGGCAGCAGCAATTAGATATGTGTTTAAACTATATATTTTGAAACGTTTTAGAATAAATACGAGTATTAAAAGATACAATATCAAGAATATACATAAAAGTATTATTAATGGGACTAAAAACGTTGGATTCCCCCCTACAAGACTATAAGTTATCCATCCCATCGAGCAAAATGAAATGTAAGTCAATGGGATGTTAATCAGTAAGAATATAATTGCTTTTTTATTCAATAGTTAAAGCTTAAATGGTCGTTCTAATATACAAATAAGATATTTGAAATATAATCTGTCATCAGCGCGTTTGATTATTATACTAAACTGCTTAACTTACCCATTCAATCAACCAAAGTGAAAATCACCCACACCGACATCTACCGCTTTAGCATCCCCATGGAGCCATTTACCATAGCCACGGGTACGATGGATCATGCGCAAAATGTGTTTATCCGTATACATACCGATGCCGGGTTTTATGGGGTGGGAGAGTGCTCTGCCTTCCCGATGATAGTAGGCGAAACACAGGATACGTGCCTGGTAATGGCAAAGGAGTTTGCTAAATTATGGAAAGGTGAGAACGCATTGGATATAGAAGAACGCTTACAACAACTGCATAATTTTGCTGCCGGTAATACTACCATAAAAAGCGCCTTTGATATGGCGCTGTATGATATTGCAGCAAAAAACGCGGGTCTGCCTTTATACCGGTATTGGGGCGGAGAAAAGCGGGTGGTTGAAACAGATATAACTATAGGTATAGCCGACCCCGAAACAATGGCCCAAAGGGCATTGGCCTTTAAGCAAACCGGCGCACATATATTAAAGGTAAAGCTGGGCAAAGGCGCTAAGGAAGATATAGAACGGATAAGGCAAATACGCCATGCTGTTGGCAATAAATTAAAAATACGTGTTGACGCCAACCAGGGCTGGAGTTTTGATGCGGCGGTTTATGCTTTACAAAGCCTGGGGAAATACGACATTGAATTTTGCGAACAACCCATGCGCACCTGGTATGACGACCGCTTGCCCGAACTGATGACCTTATCGCCGGTAAAAATTATGGCGGATGAAAGTGTTTATAATCACCATGATGCGCGTAAACAGATCAATACACATTCCTGCGACTATATCAATATCAAGCTGGCTAAATCAGGCGGTATGTTTGAAGCAAAGAAGATACATGACCTGGCGGCAGAGCATCATATCCCCTGTATGATGGGCGGGATGCTGGAAAGTCGTATAGCCCTAAGCGCCAAACTGCATTTTGTATATGCCAACCCCAATATGCAGTTTTATGATATGGATACCTGTATGCTGGGCCACCTGGAAGACCCGGCAACCGGTGGTGTAACCTATGATGGTTATTTTTTAAATATTGATGATGCTATAGGAATAGGCGCGGATGCGGATGAAGGGTTTTTGAAGAAGTGTGAAAAGATTTAAAAAGCACTAATTAAGGTCGAATTTGTTCGAATTTCACGAATTATAGTTGCAGTTCAATTCGTGAAATTCGCTTTAATTCGAGCAAATTAGTGGCTACTCAACTCCGCAAAATATTTATGAAACAACGGTATGGTCTCTATACCCTTATAATAATTAAAAATATCATACTTCTCATTTGGCGAGTGCAGCGCATCGCTGTCTAACCCAAATCCCATTAATACCGTTTTTAAACCCAATTCAGCTTCAAAAAGTGCAACAATAGGAATGCTGCCGCCCCCGCGGGTAGGTATAGGCGCTACGCCGAACGATTCTGTTATTGCTTTTTGCGCTGCCTTGTAAGCAATACTATCCGTAGGTGTTACCGCCGGTTCGCCACCATGGTGCGGGGTGACTTTTATCTTTACAGATTTAGGCGCTATCTTCAAAAAGTGATCGGTAAATAATTTGGTAATTTTTTCAAATCCCTGGTTGGGCACCAAACGCATAGATATTTTAGCATTGGCTTTTGATGGCAATACGGTTTTAGCGCCTTCGCCGGTATAGCCGCCCCAAATGCCATTTACTTCTAATGTTGGGCGGGTACCGGTACGTTCAAGCGTAGTATAACCCTTTTCACCCCATACCTCGGCAATATCAAGGTCCTTTTTATATTCCTCTTCATTATAAGGCGCGGCATTCAGCGCTTTTTTCTCTTCATCGGTCAATGGGATAACGTCATCATAAAACCCGGGAATGGTGATATGATTGTTTTCATCATGCAGTGTAGCTATCATTTTAGCCAGTATAGTTGCCGGGTTAGCCACAGCGCCGCCGTAAACGCCCGAGTGCAGGTCGCGGTTAGGGCCGGTCACTTCAACTTCAACGTATGATAAACCACGTAAACCGGTTTCTAATGACGGGTGCTCCATGCTTAGCATCGAGGTATCAGATATCAATACCACATCTGCTTTTAAGCGGTTTTTATTTTCTTTAACAAAAATTGCCAGGTTTGATGATCCTACTTCTTCCTCGCCTTCAATCATGAATTTTATGTTACAGGGCAGCGTATCGGTTTGCATCATCAGTTCAAATGCTTTTACGTGCATATAAAACTGGCCCTTATCATCACAGGCGCCGCGGGCATATATTTTGCCATCGCGTATGGTAGGTTCAAATGGCGGTGTTTTCCATAATTCAAGTGGATCAGGCGGCTGCACGTCATAATGGCCATAAACCAATACGGTTGGTTTCGAGGCATCAATTATCTTTTCGCCATAAACTATAGGGTAGCCGGCCGTTTGGCATACTTCAACTTTATTAGCGCCTGCATCTGTTAGTTTTTGCGCTACATAGTCAGCAGTTTTTAAAACTTCGGGTTTGTATTTCGGGTCGGCGCTTACGGATGGAAAGCGCAGCAGTTCAAACAATTCATCCAATAAACGTTGTTTGTTTTGTTCAATATATTGCCTTATGATTTGCATGGGGTTCAATTTTAAACAAATATAGTTTATTGTTTAAGTATGAGAATTTAACCCGGCAGTTTTTAGTAAGTTTTATTACTATATATAATAAGGTATAAAAAAGGATCGGTATGATCTGTAGAGATTAATGGTTAGTGCCAGATTTATATGATTTATAAACCCTAATACTAATAAGAAAGTGATTGGATAATATTGGTTGCAGGTTAATAGCTTACAATTAGTTGGCTATTAGAATGTAGTGTGAGATAAGTTATATTGATGCTTATCAGCGTGTGCGGGTAATCGGCAGGTAAATGATAATTTAATGGGCCTCTCTTCGGGTATACGTTTTATACTTGTGGTAGGCGGTCAGCAACTTAGTAAAAGCCTAATAGTTGCTGGGTAATAATTAGTCGGCAGTAGCTAAATTACTTGTAGAGTTGGCAAGAACTGGTTTTTCAGAACTCATTTTGGCAACTTCTGTTTTCTTTTCGTTATTGGTTAATGCTAATGCAGTTAAACCTGATGTTAAAATTACAGCTAATATGATGATGATCTTTTTCATGATTCTATTTTAAATCTGTAGTGATGCGGTCTTGATTTAATAATTAGTCTGCTGTAGCAACTACGTTTTTTTCAAGAGTGATAGTGCCTTTAGCAACTGTAGTGTTAGATTTTGCGGTGTTAACAACGATACCTGATGTTAATACGATGGCTGCTGCGATGATGATCTTTTTCATGTTTTTATATTTTAAATTTCTTTGGTTTGAATTTGATTGGTTGATTTAATAATTAGTCTGCTGTTGCAACTACGTTCTTTTCAAGAGTGATAGTGCCTTTAGCAACTGTAGTGTTAGATTTTGCGGTGTTAACAACGATACCTGATGTTAATACGATGGCTGCTGCGATGATGATCTTTTTCATGTTTTTTATGTTTTAAATTTCTTTGTGTTTGAATTGATTGGTTGATTTAATAATTAGTCTGCTGTAGCAACTACATTTTTTTCAAGAGTGATAGTGCCTTTAACAACTGTAGTGTTTGATTTTGCGGTGTTAACAACGATACCT
>Ga0193702_1000090_pt1 | contig 37669 bp, 39 predicted proteins | sample U3a1metaG_FD_143060 | JGI IMG/M metagenome (GOLD analysis project Ga0193702, IMG submission 143060) | Soil microbial communities from a riparian zone of the East river system, Colorado, United States - U3a1 | ecosystem: Environmental > Terrestrial > Soil > Riparian zone | place: USA: East River... | reverse complement strand
AGCGGTTTTTTTTTAAGGAGTCGTCGTGCTCAGCATTCTTCAGTTAATCGTGGACGCAGTCGCCAGCGTATTGGGCGGGGTTTTGTTGCTGCGCTTCTGGATGCAGGCGATTCGCGTGCGCCCGCCGGCCTCGGTGGCGCAATTTACCTTCACCCTGTCGGACTGGCTGGTGCGTCCGCTGCGCCGCCTGGTGCCCGGCGTCGGTGGTTATGACTGGGCCAGCCTGATCGGCGCCTTCCTGGTGGTGCTGCTGGCCAGCTCGGTGCTGTTCATCAGCGGTGCGCCCGGACATCTGGTGCTGCTGATGGCACTGTATCGCTTCCTGACCTGGATTATTTACGGCTTCATGGCCTTGCTGATCGTCGAGGCGATCTTCAGCTGGGTCAACCCGCACGCGCCGCTGGCGCCCTTCGTACGCGCGCTCAACGACCCGCTGCTGCGGCCCCTGCGCCGCGTGGTGCCGCTGCTCGGCGGCCTCGACCTGTCGCTGCTGGTCGCGCTGATCCTGCTGCAGATCGCGCAACTGGTATTGGGCATGGTGTTCGGGCTGCGATGAGCCGGGCCTGGTGTACTGCGCTGGCCGGCGGCGTGCGGCTGGCGGTGCAGATCACACCGAACGCGAAGAAGACCGAAGTCATTGGCGTGCTGGACGACGCGCTCAAACTCAAATTGCAGGCCCAGCCGATCGAAGGCAGGGCGAATGACGCGCTGGTCAAATTCCTGGCCGCGGCGCTGGCGGTGCCGAAAAGCGCCGTCACTATCACCCACGGCCACGCCAACAAGCGCAAGCTGATCGAGGTGGCGTCCGACACGCTGACGCCAGAAATAGTCCAGCAGTTGCTGCTGTGACGCCACGACGGTCAGTAGCGGTAGCCGAACGCCGCTTCGAACTTGTCGGCGATCTGGTCGGCGGTGGCGAAGTGGTTCTGGCCGCCCTGGTGCGCGATCTTGAGCGCACCCATCAAGCTCGCCAGGCGGCCGGTGGTCGGCCAGTCGAAATCGTTGGTGATGCCATACAGCAGGCCGGCACGGAAGGCGTCGCCGCAGCCGGTCGGGTCGACCACCGCCGCCGCCTGCACGCAGGGAATCTCGTAGCGCTGGCCGCCGGCGTAAATCTCCGAACCCTTTTCGCCGCGCGTGACGATCAGCGCCTCGAGCCGGCCGGCGATCTCGGGCAGGCCCAGGCCGGTACGGTCCATCAGCATCTCGAATTCGTAGTCGTTGGCGGCCAGGTAGCTCGCCTTGTTGATGAAGTCGATCAGCTCCTCGCCGTTGAACATCGGCAGTTGCTGGCCGGGATCGAACATGAAGGGCACGCCGAGGTCGGCGCAATCCTTGGCGTGCTTGAGCATGCCGCCGCGGCCGTCCGGCGCGATGATCGCCACCCGCAGCGGGCCGGCGTCGGCCACGTTGTTCTCGTGCGCGAACTCCATCGCGCCGGGGTGGAAGGCGTTGATCTGGTTGTTGTCGAGGTCGGCCGTGACGAAGCACTGCGCGGTGTAGGCGTGGCCGATCTTGCGGATCGCGCGGGTCGCGATGCCCAGCTTTTCAAAGCGCTCGAGGTATTCGCCGCCGTCCTGGCCGATGGTCGCCATGATCAGCGGGTCGCCGCCCAGCATCTTCAGGTTGTAGGCGATGTTGGCCGAGCAGCCGCCGTATTCGGTACGCAGGGTCGGCACCAGGAAGGACACGTTGACCTTGTGCAGCTGGTCGGCCAGCAGGGTCTCGGCGAAGCGGCCGTTGTACTGCATGATCTTGTCGAAAGCGAGCGATCCGCAGATCAGGGAGGTCTTGGTCATGATGGGCCTTATGGATAGAAGACGGCGATGTGATAGCCGGACGCCTTGAGTTGTTTGAGTTCGAAATAGAGTTTCACCGGCTGCTCGGAGCGCGGCGCGAAGCCGTTGGCCACCGCCACGCCCTGCGGCAAGTACTCGGCCGGCGTGAACACGCGGCGCAGCAGCGGTTTGTCGTTGGCGTCGGTCAGCGCGAGTTCGATGTGCGGCCAGGCCTGCGCCAGGCCGCCCTGGTTGCGCAGCAGGGTGGTGAAGGAGAAGGTATTCGCGCCCAGCGATTGCAGCTCGCCGGTTTCGACGCTCAGGGTGTCGATCTGGGCCGGCAGCTCGACGCGGCAGCCGAGCACGCCGCAAGAGGCCACCAGCGCCGGCTTCGTCTGCGGGTAGCGCGCGGCCAGCACGTTGCGGAACACGATGACGCCTTGCGCCGCGAGGGCGAGCAGCAGCAGCAGCGAGCCGCTGCCCATCGCGATGCGGCGGGTGCGGCCGGCCCGTTCCAGGCGACGGCCGCGTTTCATGAATTCGGGTTCGTCGGGCTCGGGCTCGGCGGCAGCGACCGGCTCGACCGGGATGGCGGTCGGCGTCAGCTCGACCTCGGGCGGGTCGCGCGGTTCGGGCGGCGCGGATTCGCGCAGCGGCAGCGCCGGGATGCGGTCTTCCGCATTCGAGAGTTCCAGTTCGCGGTCGACGTCGGCGCGCGGCGCGGCGACGATTTCTTCGTCGGCAGGCGGCTGCCCGGTCTCAGGTTCCGGTGGCACGCCGGGCTCGAACTCGGTTTCGGAGGTCAACTCCGGCGCGGCCTCCGGCTCAAATGCCGGTTCCGGCTCGGGCTCGGGCACCGGCTCGGGCTCGGGCTCTGGCTCCGACTCTGGCTCTGGCTCTGGCTCCGACTCTGGCTCGGCCTGCGCGATCGGCTCGGGTTCGGGCGCGGGCGCCGCCTCGGGTTCCGGCTGGGCGGGCAAGGCGGACTTCGGCAAGATGCCGAACGGGTCGAAGGTGGTGTCGAAATCGAGCGTGTAAATCGGCTCGGTACTGGCCGCGACGCGGGCGTCGATCGCCGCGACTTCGGCATCGAAGGCGGCGCTGGCCGATGGCTCGGGCGGACTTGCGGGCGCTGCGTCCGCTTCGGCCGCGGTGTCCGGCGCCGGCGCGCCGGCCTGGCGCGCGGCCAGCGCATCGAGATCGATTAGCGAGGCGTTGCCATCGAAGACTTCATTGCAGGCGCCACAGCGCACTATCCCCCCGCGCAACTTCAACTGGTCCGAGGCGACCCGAAAAGTCGTGTTGCAGTGGGGGCATTGAGTGGCGAGCGCCATGCCTTTACTTGGTGCGCGCTAGGGGTGGGCTGTCGCTGCCGAGCCGTCCGTGCAGGGCGACCCAGCCGTCCTGCTCGGCCCACACGCCGAGCTTGATAAACGGCGCATACGCGTCGGCCACTTCCTCGGCCTGGCGCGCCAGCACGCCCGACAGGATCAGCGCGCCGCCGGACGCCACGCGGCCGGACAGCATCGGCGCCATCAGCTTCAATGGGCTCGACAGGATGTTGGCGACCACGATGTCGAACTTGCCGCTCGCATGTTGCGCCTTGGGCGAGACCGCGAACGCATCGGGCAGGTAGTAACCGATCTCGCAGCGGTTGCGCGCGGCGTTGTCGCGCGCCGATTCGATCGCCTGCGGATCGATGTCGACGCCGGCCACGTCGCCCGCGCCCATCTTCTTGGCGACCATCGCCAGGATGCCGGAACCGCAGCCGTAGTCGAGCACGCTCTTGCCGGGAGCGGGATGCGCCTCCAGCCATTCCATGCACAGGCGGGTGGTCGGATGGCTACCGGTGCCGAAGGCGAGGCCGGGATCGAGTTCGAGGATCAGGCCGTCCGGATCGGGCGCCTCATGCCAGCTCGGCACCACCCAGATGTGCTTGCCGATGTGAATCGGCGCGAATTGCGATTGGGTCAGGCGGACCCAGTCCTCGTCCGCCACCGCACGGGTGGTGAACGCGGGCGCGGTCTTGAGTTTGATCGCGGCGGCCGCTTCGGCGACGATCGCGGCGTGGTCGGCATCGATGTCGGTCAGCGCGACCACGCGGCTGTGTTCCCATGCTGCCTCGGTCGGCTCCATGCCGGGCTCGCCGAACATCGGCTGCTCCTGCTCGGTGCCTTCGTCGGCGTCTTCCACCGAGACCGACAGCGCACCCGCGTCCATCAAGGCATCGGACAATGCCTCGGCGTGGTCGCGCGCGATCTCGATGACGACTTCGGTCCAACTCATGCTTCGGCCTTGGTTTCCGATTTGCTGGCGAGACTCGGGCCTTTCGGCAGGTCCGGCTTGTCGGCCAGTTTCTGCTCCAGGTAGTGGATGTTGGTGCCGCCTTCGATGAAGCGGGCATCGATCATCAACTCGCGGTGCAGCGGGATATTCGTCAGGATACCTTCAACCACCATTTCCGACAGCGCAATTTGCATGCGGCGGATCGCCTGGTCGCGCGTGGCGCCGTAGGCGATGACCTTGCCGATCATCGAATCGTAGTGCGGCGGCACATAATAGCCGGCGTAGGCGTGCGAATCGACGCGAATGCCGGGGCCGCCCGGCGCGTGCCAGGCAATGATGCGGCCCGGCGAAGGCGTGAACTTGAACGGGTCCTCGGCATTGATGCGGCATTCGATCGCGTGGCCCGACAGCATGATGTCGCGCTGGCGGAAGCGCAGTTTTTCGCCGCAGGCGATGCGGATCTGCTCCTGCACGATATCGATGCCGGTGATCATTTCGGAGACCGGATGCTCGACCTGCACACGGGTGTTCATTTCGATGAAATAGAACTCGCCGTTTTCGTACAGGAATTCGAAGGTGCCGGCGCCGCGGTAGCCGATCTTGCGGCAGGCCTCGGCGCAGCGGTCGCCGATCTTTTCGATCAGCTTGCGCGGGATGCCGGGGGCCGGCGCTTCCTCGATCACCTTCTGGTGGCGGCGCTGCATCGAGCAGTCGCGCTCGCCCAGCCAGACGGCGTTCTTGTGTTCGTCGGCGAGGATCTGGATTTCCACGTGGCGCGGGTTTTCCAGGTACTTCTCCATATACACTTCGGGATTGCCGAAGGCCGCGCCGGCTTCGGTCTTGGTCATCGCGACCGCGTTCAGCAGCGCCGCTTCGGTGTGCACCACGCGCATGCCGCGTCCGCCGCCGCCGCCGGCCGCCTTGATGATGACCGGGTAGCCCACGCGGCGCGCGGTCTGGATGATCTCCTTGGGGTCGTCCGGCAGCGCGCCGTCCGAGCCGGGCACACAGGGCACGCCGGCCTTGATCATGGTTTGCTTGGCGGAGACCTTGTCGCCCATCAGGCGGATCGAATCCGATCGCGGGCCGATGAAGACGAAGCCCGATTTTTCGACGCGTTCGGCGAAGTCCGCGTTCTCCGACAGGAAACCGTAGCCGGGGTGGATCGCCTCGGCGTCGGTCACTTCGGCGGCGCTGATGATCGCCGGCATATTCAAATAACTGAGTGCGGACGGCGCCGGACCGATGCAGACGGACTCGTCGGCCAGCTTCACGTACTTGGCGTCCTTGTCGGCCTCGGAGTGCACGACCACCGTCTTGATACCCATTTCGCGGCAGGCGCGCTGAATGCGAAGCGCAATTTCGCCACGATTGGCGATGAGAATTTTTTCAAACATATAGGTTCGGTTTGGTGGGAAAGAGTTAAGCGTCAGCAAGGCGGCGCGGTACTCTGTCCCCAACTGATTAAACTAGCCGATCACGAACAGCGGTTGACCGAACTCGACTGGCTGGCCGTTCTCGACCAGGATCTTGGTGACGACGCCGGATACGTCGGAATCGATTTCATTCAGGAGCTTCATCGCTTCGATGATGCAGAGGGTGTCGCCTTCTTTAATAGCGGAGCCGACTTCGACGTAGGCGCCCGAGCCGGGGGCGGAGGAACGGTAGAAGGTGCCGACCATCGGCGACTTCACGATATGGCCGGTGGGTTCGGCGATCACCGCGGCGACCGGGGCGACCGGCGCGGCGGCGGGGGCCGGTGCCGCGTACTGCTGGTGCATGCCTTGCGGCTGCATCATGACCATCTGGTTTTGCGGGATTGCCGATGATTTGACGATGCGTACCTTGCTTTCGCCTTCGGTCACTTCGAGTTCTGCGATATCCGATTCGGCAACCAGATCGATCAAGGTCTTGAGTTTTCGTAAATCCATGTGAAACCCCTTGGAATTATTGTGTTTGAGAGAGTAAGCAGCACGGCCTGCGTCAGGCCATCACTGCGACAATGCGTGAAGTTGACGAAGATTAACGCTTTTTAAGCGCAAAGTCGATGGCAAAGCGATATCCATCCGTGCCCAGCCCGCAAATCGTCCCCAGCGCAATGGGGGACAAAAAAGAGTGGTGACGAAACTCTTCACGTTGGTAAATATTCGAGATATGTACCTCCACGAACGGGATGGCGACCCCGGCCAGGGCGTCGCGCAGGGCGACGCTGGTGTGGGTCAAGCCGCCCGGATTGATGACGATCGCGTCCACGCCCTCGGTCTTGGCGGCCTGGATGCGGTCGATCAAGGCGCCTTCATGGTTGCTTTGGAAGCAGGAAAGCGTCGCGCCCGCTGCGGCAGCCTGGGCCGTTGCAGCGTGTTCGACGTCGGCCAGTGTGACATTGCCGTACACCGCAGGCTCTCGGGTCCCCAGCAAATTGAGGTTGGGGCCGTTGAGCAACAGTAGCTTTTTTGCCATGGTTGGTGGTACAGGATTACGCGAAAGTCACGCATTTTGCCGCCAACATCGGGGATTGGCAAGCGAATTGTGCTCGCGGTCGTTCCCGCGGAGGCGGGAACCTATAGCGCGCCCACACTTGCGGACGCCTTTGACATGCGTGTTCAGCATGGGTTCTACGCGGGAACGACGACGTGGGTCACAAGGCGGCCATGTCGGCCTTCAGCTGGTCGAACTTCAGGCGGCCCAGGTAGGTCTTCTTGACTTGGCCGTCGGCACCGATCAATACGGTGAACGGCAGGCCGCCGGCGGTATTGCCGAAGGCGCGCGCGAGGTCGGTGCCGCTCATTCCGGCCACGTACAGCGGGTAGGCGATCTTGAACTTGGCCGCGAAGTCGGCGATGCTGGTCGGCGAATCGATGCCGATGCCGATGATGTGGATGTTCTTGCCGGCGCTCTCGGCGGCCAGCGCCGACAGTTCCGGCATCTCCTGGACGCAGGGGCCGCACCACGGCGCCCAGAAGTTCACCACCAGGGCCTTGCCTTGCCATTGCGACAAGGCTTGCGGCGTGCCTTTGACGTCGTTCATCTTTTCGGCGAACAGCGCGCTGACCGGGGTGTGCGGCTGGCCGCCGGCGGTCGGCGCGATGGCGGTGGTCACCGGCGGTGCGGGCGGCTTCTGGTGGAGGCCGACCAGCGTGCCCATCGCGCCAAATCCGACCGCGATCGCGGCGGCGAGCATCACATATTTTTTATTCATCTATCAGGTCCTGGTTGTGGTTGGGAGCGGCCATCAAGGCGCGCAGGGTGGCCGCGTCCGCGCGTTGCGGGCGGCCATCGGCACGCGGCTTGAGTGCGCCGCGCAAATCGTTCATCTCATATAACTCGGCATGCACGCCTTCATTGCGCCACAAGAAGCTCACCGTCTCGACCGGCTCGTGGCGCCGTCCCTTGAAGTGCGGCGTTTCGGAAATCTCGATATTGACGTTGCGGTTCAGCAGGAAGATTTCGACTTCCTTGGCGCTTTCGGCGAACAATTGTAAATGGATATCGTCGTGCTCGCTCGCAGTACCGTTGAGCACGGCGCCGGTCAGGTAGGGGCTGAACTGGGCCAGCGCCTCCATCACCTGCAGCGCGATGGCGCGCAGCGCGTGCAGGCGCGCCGGCTGGGTGTCGCCATAGAACAGGGCCTGGTATTGACGCACTTCGTCTTCGATCTGGGCGTTGTCGGGCAGCAGCTTGGCGCCGGGCGTGTCCTCGCCGAGCACCTGGCGCGCGGCCTTGCGCTTGGCGGTGGCGTAGTCGGCGCCGTCCTGGGCGATCATGCGCGCGGCGACGGCGGCGATTTCCGCACGTAACTGTTGGAGATCGTCGATCGGGGTAGACATCATGAGCGAGATAATACTCTGGAACGGAAAACCCCATCGCGTCAGGTAAAATCGCGTATTCGCCATTTTATAAGCAGCTCCGACCATGCATATCCATATACTCGGCATCTGCGGCACCTTCATGGGCGGCCTCGCGGTCCTGGCCAAAGAGGCCGGGCACAAAGTCACGGGTTGCGACGCCAATGTCTACCCGCCGATGAGCACCCAGCTCGAAGCCCAGGGCATCGAACTGATCCAGGGTTTCGGCCCCGAGCAGACCGCGCTCGCGCCCGACCTCTATGTGATCGGCAATGTGGTTTCGCGCGGCAATCCGCTGGTCGAGGAAATCCTCAACCGCAGCCTGCCGTATATGTCGGGCCCGCAGTGGATCGGCGAGCACATCCTGCGCAACAAGTGGGTGCTGGCGGTGGCCGGCACCCACGGCAAGACCACCACCTCGGCGATGCTGGCCTGGATCCTGGAAGACGCCGGCTACTCGCCCGGCTTCCTGATCGGCGGCGTGCCGATGAACTTCGGCATCTCGGCGCGGCTGGCCGGCGCCGCCGACTCCGATTTCTTCGTGATCGAGGCCGACGAGTACGACACCGCCTTCTTCGACAAGCGCAGCAAGTTCGTGCACTACCACGCCAAGACCGCGGTGCTGAACAACCTCGAGTTCGACCACGCCGACATCTTCCCCGATATCGGCGCGATCGAGACCCAGTTCCACCATCTGGTGCGTACCGTGCCCGGCGTCGGGCGCCTGATCGTCAACGGCGACGAGGCCTCGCTGGCGCGCGTGCTCAAGCGCGGCTGCTGGAGCGAGAAGGAAGGCTTCGGCGTCAGCGACGGCGTCAACTGGACCCTGGTCGAGCACCCGGGCGGCAGCTTCGACGTGGTGTTCGACGGCGCGGCCGTGGGCACCGTCCACTGGTCGCTGACCGGCAGGCACAACCGCTACAACGCGCTGGCCGCGATCGCCGCCGCGCGCAACGTCGGCGTGACGCCGGCCCAGGCCGCCGAATCGCTGTCGCGTTTCGAGAGCGTCAAGCGGCGCATGGAAGTGCGCGGCGTGGTGCGCGGCATCACCGTGTACGACGACTTCGCCCACCATCCGACCGCGATCGCCACCACTGTCGGCGGCTTGCGCCAGAAGATAGGCGGCAGCGGCCGCATCCTCGCGGTGCTCGAGCCGCGCTCGAACACCATGAAGCTGGGCGCGATGAAGGACGCGCTGCCGGGCAGCCTGAAGGACGCCGACCTGGTGTTCGGCTTCGGCAGCCAGCAGGCGCTGGGCTGGAGCCTGGCCGATGCGCTCAAACCGCTGGGCGCCATCGCCCACAGTTTCGACCAGCTCGATTTCCTGGTGCAGGCGATCGTGCAGGCGGCCCAGCCGGGCGACCACATCCTCGTGATGAGCAATGGCGGCTTCGGCGGCATCCACCAGAAATTGCTGGAGGCGCTGGTCCGATGATTTTGTACCTGCACGGATTCCGCTCCTCGCCGCGCTCGTTCAAGGCGCGCGTGGTGGGCGCGCGAATGAAGGCGCTGGGACGCGCGAACGAACTGATCTGCCCGCAGCTGCCGGCCTCGCCGGCCGACGCCGTGCAACTGGCGCTGCTGCTGGTCGAACGCTATCCGGCCGAGCAATTGGCGATCGTCGGCTCCTCGCTGGGCGGCTATTACGCGACCTGGCTGGCCGAGCGCCTGGGCTGCCGCGCGGTGCTGCTCAATCCGGCCATCGTGCCGCTCGAGGACCTCGAACAACACGTCGGCACGACGACCGAGTACCATAGCGACAAGCCGTTCGAATTCAAGCGCGAGTACATCGACGAATTGCGCGCGTTGGCGGTGGACCGGATCACCCGGCCCGAGCGCTATTTCCTGATCGCGGCCACCGGCGACGAGGTGCTCGACTACCGCGCCATGGTGGCGCACTACCCGGGCGCGCGCCAGCAGGTGATCGCCGGCAGCGACCATGCGATCTCGGAATTCGAACAGTACGTGGACGAGGTCCTGGCATTCTGCAGCCCGGCGGCGCGGTGAGGATCGCGACCCTGCGCCAGGCGCTGTGGCACCCGCACGTCAACGCCGTGCATGCGCCGGCGGCGATGCGCGGCTGGCTCACCGCCGGCGGCTCGCTGACCGCGCGCCTGATCGCGCACAGCCGCGCCTTCCGCGTGCAGCGCCTGCACCAGCGCACCGCGCTGTGCCTGGCCGACGAGGCGCGCGCGATCGGCATGGCGCGGCCGGGCCGGGTGTGGGAACGTGAAGTGCTGCTGCGTTGCGACGACCGCCCGGTGGTGTTCGCGCATACGGTGGTGCCGCTATCGGCGAGCGCGGCCGACTGGCCGCTGTTCAATGCCCTGGGCGAGCGTTCGCTGGGCAGCACCCTGTTTTACGACCCGCGGGTGCGGCGCGGCGAACTGGAATTTGCGCGGCTACGCGCCGGCCACCCCCTGATGCGGCGCGCGCGCGCGGCGCTGGGCGGGGCCGAGGACAGTATTTTATTTGCGCGGCGCTGCCTGTATCGCCGCCATCGAGGAACCCTGCTGGTCACCGAGGTATTCTTGCCGACGGTACTGGAACTGGCAGCTCCGCAACCGACAACGAACACTCAATAACAATGAATCTATTTTTCGAAGAATCGGGCGACTTCAAGGTCGGCGCCGTGCTGTCGCAAGCCGGCGAAGCCTACCAGGTTGAAATGCCGAGCGGCAAACGCACCAAGGTCAAGGTCAAGGACGTCCTGCTGCAATATGAAAAGCCGGCCCCGGCCGACTTGCTGGACGCGGCCAAGACGATCGCCGCCGAAGTCGATTTCGAGTTCCTGTGGGAAGTCGCGGGCGAGGAAGAATTCGGTTTCGCCGAGCTCGGCGCCGAGTATTTCGGCCACCCGCCGCTGCCGACCGAAGCCGCCGGCCTGGTGCTGGCGCTGCACGGCGCGCCGATCTATTTCTACAAGAAGGGCCGCGGCCGCTACAAGGCCGCGCCCGAGCAATCGCTGCGCGCGGCCCAGGCCGGCATCGAAAAGAAAAAGCAGCAGGCCGTGGTGCAAGCCCAGTACGTGGAGGAGCTCAAGGCCAATCAGCTGCCCGCATCGATGCAGCCGCTGGTGCTGCAACTGCTGTTCAAGCCGGACAAGAACAGTATCGAATACAAAGCGCTGGAAGCGGCTTGCGACGAGCTGCACACCACGCCGCCGCGGCTGATGCTGGCGGCCGGCGGTATCGGCTCGCCGAAAGCGCTGCACATGGCGCGCTTCCTGTTCGAGAATTTCCCGCGCGGCGCCGGCTTCCCGGCGGTGCCGGTGCCGGCCATGCCGACCGGCTTGCCGCTGGCCGAGATCGCCGCCTTCTCGATCGACGACGTGACCACCACCGAGATCGACGACGCCTTCTCGGTCGAGCAGCTGACCGACGGCTTGCTGCGGGTCGGCATCCACATCGCCGCGCCGGGGCTGGGCATCCGGCCCGACGACGCGGTCGACAAGATGGCGCGCGCGCGCATGTCCACCGTGTATATGCCGGGCGACAAAATCACCATGCTGCCGGATGAAATCGTCAACGCCTTCACGCTGGCCGAGGGCAAGACTTGCCCGGCCCTGTCGCTGTATGCGACGCTCAATCCGGCCGACTGGAGCGTGGTCGCGACCACCACCCGCGCCGAGCTGGTGCCGGTCAAGAGCAATCTGCGCCACAACGACCTCGACGAGCTGGTCAACGAAGAAACCCTGGCCAGCGGCGCCGGCGAGTATCCGCACAAGACCGAGCTGGGCCTGCTGTGGCAATGGGCCCAGCAACTGGAAGCGGGGCGCATGAAGAAGCGCGAGGCATTCGGCCTCAAGCCCGAGCAGAACAACCGCGTCGATTTCAATTTCTATGTCGAGGACGACGTCGTGACGGTGCTGCGGCGCAAGCGCGGCGCGCCGCTCGACAAGATCGTCGCCGAGCTGATGATCTTCGCCAACAGCACCTGGGGCAAGCTGATGCACGACAGCGGCGTGCCCGGCATCTACCGCTCGCAAGGGGCGGGCAGCGGCGCCGGCTGGGCCGCCAAGATGCAGGTACGCATGGTCACCCACGCCGCGCCGCACCAGGGCCTGGGCGTGGACCAGTACGCGTGGAGCACCTCGCCGCTGCGGCGCTATACCGACCTGGTCAACCAGTGGCAGATCCTGGCCTGCGCCGAGCATGGCGTGACCGCGCCGCTGGTGGCCCCGTTCAAGCCGCGCGACGCCAACCTGTTCGCGATCGTCTCGGCCTTCGATGCCGCGTACGCCGCCTACAACGACCATCAGCAGAACATGGAACGCTACTGGTGCCTGCGCTGGCTGGGGCAGGAAGAGGCCAGGCAGGTCGACGCGGTGGTGCTCAAGGACGAGGTGCTGCGGCTGGTCGACATTCCGCTGATCATCCGCCTGCCGGGCATGCCGCCGGTGGCGCGCGGCGCGCAGGTCAAGCTCGACATCCTGCGCTGGGACGAGATCGACCTGACGATCGAAGCGCGGCTGCTGGACATCCCGGTCGCCGCCGAGATCGCTCCCGATGCCGACCTCGACTACGAAGACGAAGCGGAAGCCGAGGTCGCGGCCGAACTCGAGGCTGTCGTGGCCGACCCGGCCGTTGCCATTGTGTCAGCAGAACCGGAAGCCACCTAAGCGGCCGCTTCACAGGGTAGAATTGCGTTCTCTGATTCAATAGGTTTGCCGCCTGTGCCCGTGTGAAGTATTTCGAAGACAAGCGTTCCATGACGATCGCCATCGCCGCCTCGGTGGTGGTGCATGCGGCCCTGCTGGCGGTGCGCTTCGTCGCGCCGGATGCCTTCAAGCTGCAGCCGGCCGATCCCGGGCTCGAAGTCATCCTGGTCAACGCCAAGCACGCCAGGAAGCCGCTGAAGGCCGACGCGCTGGCCCAGGCCAACCTCGACGGCGGCGGCAAGGCCGATGCGGGCCGCGCCCAGTCGCCGCTGCCCGACCTGCGCAAGATGGAAACCGGCGAGAGCGTGAAAGCCACCCAGCGCCGCATCGCCGAACTCGAACAGCAGCAGCAAAACCTGCTCACGCGCGCCCGCAGGTCGAATTTCAACGCCGCCCCGGTCACCGAAAAAGACAAGCCCGACCCGACCCGCACCGGCGCCGACCTGCTCGAAACCAGCAAGGCCCTGGCCCGCATGAGCGCCGAAATCACCCAGCGCATCGAGGACGAAAACAAGCGCCCGCGCAAGACCTTCATCACGCCCAGCACCCAGGAAGTCGGCTACGCGATGTACTACAAGGCGATGCAAAAGCGGGTCGAGGAAATCGGCACCCTGAATTTCCCGCAGGTGAACGGGCGCAAGCTGTACGGCGAGCTGGTGATCTACATCCCGATTTTCCAGGACGGCAGCATCTATCAGAAGGATGGCGGCGCGCACGTCGAAAAGAGCTCGGGCAACGCCGAGCTCGACAAGGCCGCGCTGGCGATCGTGCGCCGCGCCGCGCCGTTCGGCCGCTTCCCGCCGAATATGCTGTCGGCCGACAAGGATGACCTGTGGGTCATCATCACCCGCTTCAAGTTTACCCGCGAGGAAAAAATGGAAGCCGACCTGCGCAGCGGAGCCGGACAATGAGCGACCGGTACTGCGTGATCGGCAACCCGATCGCCCACAGCAAATCGCCCGAGATCCACGCCGCCTTCGCCCGCCAGACCGGGCAGAAGCTGGTGTACGAGCGCTGCCTGGCGCCGGTCGAGGCCTTCGCCGCCACCGTCCGCAAGCTGATCGAGGCAGGCTACCGCGGCGCCAACGTCACCGTCCCGTTCAAGCTGGAAGCTGCGGCCCTGGCGCTGACCCTGAGCGCGCGCGCGCGCGCCGCCGGCGCGGTCAATACCCTGAGCTTCGTCGGCGCCGACATCGTGGGCGACAACACCGACGGTGCCGGCCTGGTCAACGACATCGTGCGTAATGCGCGGGTGCAACTGGCCGGCAAGCGCGTGCTGCTGCTGGGCGCGGGCGGCGCCGCCCGCGGCGCCATCCTGCCGCTGCTGCACGAGCACCCGCACCAGATCGTGATCGCCAACCGCACGGTGGCCACCGCCGAGGCGCTGGCCGGCCACTTCGCCGCCCATACCCAGCACGCGCAGCAGCTGTCGGCCCGCGCCTTCGAGGCCGTCGCCGAGCTGGACGGCGAGCCTTTCGACGTGATTATCAATGCCACTTCGGCCGGCCTGGCGGCCGCCATGCCGCCGGTGCCGGCCGCGGCGTTTGCCAGCCACACCCTGGCGCTGGATATGATGTACGGAAATAAACCGACCCTGTTCATGGAGTTCGCGGCAGCCCACGGCGCCACCGCGCGCGACGGCCTGGGCATGCTGGTCGAGCAGGCCGCCGAAGCCTTCGCCATCTGGCGCGGCGTACGGCCGGCCACCGAAGCGATCCTGGCCCAGATGCGCGCGCCATGAGCGCCAAGGCCCGCAAGGCCGGCGGCCGGCGCTGGTTGAAGTGGCTGGTGCTGGGGCCGGTCCTGCTCGTGCTGCTGGTGCAACTCTACTTTTTCGTGCAGGTCTGCTGGTATGCGCGTTTCAATCCGGGCATGACCAGCATGATGAGCTTGCAGCTGGGCGCGCTGCGCGCCACCAATCCGAAGGCTGCGCTGGAGCAGCGATGGGTCTCCTACGAGCGCATCTCGCCCAACCTCAAGCGCGCCGTGATCGCCTCCGAGGACGCGAATTTTTCCGAGCATGACGGGGTCGACTGGGTCGCGCTGCAGAAGGCCTACGAGAAAAATACCAAGAAGCACAAGGTGGTCGGCGGCGGCTCCACCATCACCCAGCAGCTGGCCAAGAATCTTTTCCTGTCGGGCTCGCGTAACTACCTGCGCAAGGGCCAGGAAATGGCCATCGCCTTCATGCTGGAAACGGTGATGAGCAAGGAGCGCATCCTCGAGCTCTACCTGAACGTGGTCGAATTCGGCCGCGGCGTGTTCGGCGCGGAAGCGGCCGCGCGCCACTATTTCGGGACCACCGCCGCCAACCTGAATGCGGGCCAGGGCGCCAAGCTGGCGGTGATGCTGCCCAATCCGCGCTACTACGACCGGCACCGCGACACCGACTACCTGGCGCGCCGCACCAGCCTGATCATGATCCGCATGAACTCCGCCGAATTGCCTTAACTGAAGGGAAGCAGCATGCTCGAGCGCCAGCACGGAGTCCTGAACCTGTATTGGGTCGCGATCGTCTCGGCCGGCCTGGCCGTGCTGGCGATGGCCGCGCTGTACTCGATGCGCTACGAGCGCAACCTGTTCGCCGAGGGCTGGGCCAAGGCGGTCCAGCTGGGCGGCGCCAGCGCAGTGGCCGCGGTCGCCGGCGCCGTGCGCAAGGACGACGACGTCCTGCGCAAGTGCGTGGTCGCCGGCAAGACGGTGATTTCGAACACGGCATGCGCGGCCAGCAATGCGAGCAGCAAGGTGATCGAGATCCACGATACCAGGGGCTTCGAGGCGCCCAAGGCGCCGCCCGCGCCCGCCTCGGCGCCGAGCGCCGATACGGCGACCGACAAATTGATGGAAAAACAGCTGCACTGAGTCAAAATTGTCGTTTCGGGGTGGCCGGGCTGGGGGCAAGCGGGTACACTTGCGCTGTTTTACATCCGGCCGAGAAAGCGCATGATCAACGTATTCGTCCTCCAAAATGGCCGACTCAACCAGGTACCGATCGAGACCCGCGAGGATCTCGAAAACGTCGCGCCGGTGTGGGTGGACCTGACCGACCCGAACGACGACGAGCGGGCCTGGGTCAAGGCGATCTACGGCGTGATCCTGCCCGGCGAGGACGAAGTCAAGGACATCGAAGCCTCGGCCCGCTATTACGAAGCGGAAAACGGCGACCTGCATCTGCGCACCGACTTCCTGCTCGAAGAAGACGACGGTCCCTCGCGCATCGTCACCGTGGCCTTCATCCTGGCCAGGAAGATGCTGTTCTCGGTCCACACCGACGACTTGCCGGTGTTCCGGCTGGTGCGCATGCGCGCGCGCTCGCGGCCGGGGTCGATCGCCGACTACATGGACGTGCTGCTCGACCTGTACGCCACCGACGCCGAGTATTCGGCCGATGCGCTGGAAGGCATCTACCAGAGCCTGGAGGCGGTCTCGGGCCGGGTGCTGCAGGAAGAATTCACCGACCAGGACGCGGCCGCCGCGCTGAACGCGATCGCCCACGAGGAAGACTTGAACGGCCGGATCCGCCGCAACATGATGGACACGCGGCGCGCGGTGAGCTTCTTGATGCGCGGACGGCTGCTGAACGCCGAGCAGTTCGAGGAAGCGCGCCAGATCTTGCGCGACATCGAGTCGCTGGACGGCCACACCTCCTTCCTGTTCGACAAGATCAACTTCCTGATGGATGCGACGGTCGGTTTCATCAACATCAACCAGAACAAGATCATCAAGATTTTCTCGGTGGCCTCGGTGGCCTTCCTGCCGCCGACGCTGATCGCGAGCATCTACGGCATGAATTTCAAGGGCTGGTTCCCGGAGCTCGACTGGCAGCTCGGCTACCCGTTCGCGCTGGCGCTGATGCTCACCAGCGCGATCGCCCCGTTTTGGTACTTCCGCCGCCGCGGCTGGCTCAAGTAGCCGCGCGATCCCGTCATTCCCGCGTAGGCGGGAATCTATGCTGAGTATGGGTTCCCGCCAAGGGGGGGCGCCAAGCCCGGGAACGACACTCGCGTCATGCCTTGAGGTTCACGAACAGGTTCGCGGCGAAGGCGATGATCGCCAGCGCGGCGACCAGTTCGGCCGAGACCAGCACCGGCACCGCCACCAGATGGCCGGTCAGCACCAGCATCAGCGCAATCATCATCGCCGGCAGCGACAGGTTCATCAGCCAGAAATGCAGCCTGGCCAGCTTGCTGCCGCCCGCCTTCGGGAACACGCTGTAGATCAGGCCGGCCAGCGCCAGCGTGGTCCAGCCCAGCAGGTTGACGTGCGCGTGCACCGGACGCATCGTGAAGTTCTGGCTCGCCCCCATCGCGATGCCCATCGCCACGCCGATCATCAAATAGACGATCGCAAATTTCAGCCAGATCACCCCGGCCTGAGACTGTTGTTGCATGTTGCAGCTCCTGATTCGTTGAAAAGAGCCGCAATTCTAGACGCGTATTTGCCCCGTAAATCGATCGAATTCTCTGCTTAAGAATTTTTTAGGATCGGCTGAATAAAGTTTTAAGGAAGCCGCGGCGCGGCCGCCACACGCTCAGCCGGGGAACATGTGGAAGTAGGGCTGGGCCTCTTGCAGCACGCGGGCGAACGATGGCCGCGCCAGCAGGCGCGCATGGTAGGCGCGGGTATGCGGACAGGCGTCGCCGATCGGCGCCACCAGGTTCGCATAAAACAGCGCCGGCGCCGCCGCGCAATCGGCCATGCCGAACGCTTCGCCCGCAGCCCAGGTCTTGGCGCTCATCTCGCGCTCGATGATGGCGTAAGCCCGTTCCAGCGCCGCGCGCGCCTGCTGTACCCCCAACGCATCGCGCTGCCCCTCGGGACGCAGCTTGTCGCCGACGATCTTTTGCATCGGCTCGGCCACGTACAGGTCATAGAAGCGGTCCCACAGGCGTGTTTGCAAAGCCTGGTCGGGGTCGGACGGCAGCATCGGCACCGGACCGGGATAGTGCAGCTCCAGGTATTCGATGAGGATGCTGCTCTCGGCCACGGTGCGGTCCAGCCGCTCGTCGCGCAGCACTGGGAATTTACCGACCGGCCATAGCTGCTTGAGGGCGGCCGCCTGCGCCGGATCGCCCAGGTCGACCACCTGCGGCGTGAACGGCGTGCCGTTTTCATACAGCGCGATCAGCACTTTATGGCAGAACGAGGCGAGCGGATGAAGGTGGACGGTGAGTGACATGGGATGCTCCGTTCAAGGTTGGGATAATGCGCTGCGCATCAGCGCTTGCAGATTGTCGAGACCGATCGCGGTGCCGCGTTCGCGCTCGCCCCGGCCGGTATAGCCGTCCAGGAAGGCGCCCTGTTCGGTGAACACGAGGCGCGTGCCGCCCGCCGGTCCGGTGCGCAGGCGCTCGCTGCCGCCGACCCGGAAATCGAGTTCGTAGCCGACCGGCGCCCAGTCGGCATGGCAGGCGAACCATCGCAATTTGAGCTCGGCCTGCGACCAGGCGCGAAACACGCGCGCGGGGCTGGCGTCGTACTGGCGCTCGATGGTGAAGGTGGCATGGGTGATCGATGCTTGCGTCATGTCGGATGGTCCTGCTTGTCGGTGTCGTCGGCCAGCACCAGTGCCAGCCGGTCGAATGCCTTTTCCCAGCCCATGCGGCGCTCGGAGACCCAGCGCTCGACATCCTGCAGGGCGCCGGCCTCGATCAGGCAGGTGCGCACCCGTCCGGCTTTTTGGGTGCGCACCAAACCGCTCGATTCGAGCACCTGCAAGTGCTGCATGACGGACGGCAGGGCCATCGCCAGCGGACGCGCCAGCTCGCTGACGGTGGCCGGACCCTGGCACAGCCGCTCCACCATCAGGCGCCGGGTCGGGTCGGCCAGGGCGCGGAAGGCTTCGTCCAGTCGGGAACTATAGTTAGGCATTTGCCTAACTATTGGCTGGGCGGTTTGGCTTGTCAAGTCCGGCACGCGGCGCGGCCATGGCTTAAGGAGTTTTTAGGGTTTGCTGAATGAAGTTTTAAGCACGCCCGCGGCGCCCCGGCCTTACGCTGTGCGCCACGCTGCCGGCCTGCCCATCGCATGGCCGGGCGAGATACAGGACCGTCATGAATCACATGGATACCGAATTCGATCAGATGCATACCAACCCGGCCGGCCCGGTCGACATCTACTGCCGCATCCACAAGGCGCTGCGCGCCTGCATCGGCGACACCTTGCAGCGCCTCGGCCGCCTCGATTGCGACGACACGCTGGAAGTGGTCGCGGTGCTGGCCCAGGTGCGCGGCATGGCCTCGTTCTGCGCCGGCCATCTCGAGCACGAGAACCGCCACGTGCATCCGGCGATGGAGGCGCGCCTGCCCGGTTCGGCCAAGGTCGCCGCGGGCGAGCACGAGCACCACGCCAGCGCCTGCCGCAAGATCGTGGCGCTGGCCGCGGTAGCCGAACAGTCGCGCGCCGCCGACCGCGAGGCGCTGGTGGCGCGCCTGTACCGCGAGGTCGCGCTGTTCCTGGCCGATAACCTGGTCCACATGCACATGGAGGAAACCGACAACAACACCATCCTCTGGGCGACCCATACCGACGACGAACTGGTCGCGATCGAGCAGGCCATCGTGGCCTCGCTGAGCGCACAAGAAAAAGCCATGAGCATGCGCTGGATGATCCCGGCGCTGCGCCCGCACGAGCGGGTCGCGTTGCTCGAGACCGTGCGCCGCAGCGCGCCGCCGCAGGCCTTCGAGGCGATCATGGAAGGCCTCAAGCCGCTGCTGCTGGCGACCGACTGGAGCAAGTTGATGGCGGGGCTGAAGCGCGGCCCGCGGCTGGCCGCCTAGATCGGCTTCAGGCGTCGGCCAGCTGCAGCGGGCGGTCGGCGCACAGGCGGAAGCGCCCGCGCCCGGTCTTTTCGATGTGCACGCCGGCCTTGCGCTCGTCGAGCCGGCGGCTTAACAGCAGCAGCCGGCCTTCGAGGTTGTCGCTGATGTCGGGCAGGCGGATGCGCGGGTCGAGCCGCAGTTCGCGGTTGGTGAATTCGGTGCGGCCCTTCTCGGCGAAGTCGCGCGCCAGCACCGCGAAGATCGACCCGGCCACGCCCTTGATCAGGTAGTCGTCGCCGAGGAACACGCTGTCGTTCTCGGGGAAGTGGCGCACCAGCAGCGGCTCGCCAGCGGCCGCCGGCGCCAGCGTGATCGCGTCCGGCAGCGCGATGTCGTCGTCCAGCGTGCGCAGGATGTCGATCGACAGCGCCAGCTGGGCGCCGAGCGCCACCAGCATGTCTTCGTCGTCGTACGAGAAGCGCAGCTCGAGCGGACTCTCGACATACAGTACGCCGATCATGCGCGGCCCGGCCAGCAGCGGCACCGCCAGCTGGCTGCGCGAGCCGGCCAGGCCGGGGAAGGGGATCTCGCTGCCCGCCTCGCCGGGCGCCGCATTGTCGCGGATCGCGCGGTTATAGCCGTATTCCGACACCATATGGCTGATCCGGATCGGCGTGCGCTCGCGCGCGGCGAACTCGATCACGCCCTCGCCGAAGCGGATTTCGGAGCCGATGCCGGAGGCGTCGTAACCGAGGCTGGCCACGGTGTACAGGCGGCCTTCGTTACCGTCGTACAGCAGCACCATCGCGTGGCCGATATCGAGTTCGGTCTCGAGCGCGGCCAGCGTCTCGGTCAGCAGCAGGTCGAGGTCGTACTTGTGGCGGATCCGCTCCGACACCGCGCGCAGCGCCGCCAGCCGGTTGCGGCAGGCCGGCGGCGCGCCGATGGTTTCGCCCGGCACCTGTTCGATGCCGGTGACGCGGTAGACGTCGGCGCCGAGCAGGCGGAACACGCCCTCCATGCCGACGTGCGAGGCGATCCCGGCCAGCCTGGCCTTCATGCTCTCGAACAGCGGGCCGGCGCTCTCGGTACGCCGGTATTCGATCGCCAGCCGGTAATGGGCGGCGGTCAGCGGGTCGATCACGGCCAACACGGCGCGCGGATTGGCCAGGATGTTCTGGCGCGTCTTGTTGAAGAACTGGTAGGTCAGCGCCACGTGCTCGCCGTCGATGAACTGCACGTGCGACAGATGGGAGACGTTCGGCACGCCGTCCGCGCCGGCGGTCGACATGATGCCCGGGATGACGCCTTCGAAGCAGGCGCGGATCGCGTCGAGCGTGAGCGTCATGCGCCGGCCTTCAGGGCTCGGCCGGCGTCGGCGCCCGGTGTTTGCGAGAAGGCGGCGCAGGGCGTGAAGCACAGGGCCACGATGTCGCTGTCGGGGCAGGCCAGCAAGGCGCGCACCAGCGCCGGCGCGAAGCCGAGCGGACGCAGTTCTTCGACCAGGCCGTCGCGGTAGCGCGCCACCGTGGCCAGGTCGCCCGGCACCGGCGCCTCGACCGCGGCGCCTTGGCCCTTCAGCTGCACGGTGCGGTGGGTGGACGGTTCGCTGAATACCGCGGCCAGCGCGCCGCCCTGTTCAAGATGGGCGATCACCGCCGCGGCCTGGCGCGCCGAGACCAGCAGCCGCACCGTGCGGCGGTCGGCCGAGATGCGGCAGCCGACCGCGCGCGCCACGCTCGGCTGCAGGTCGGTCCCGCAGGAACCGACGTTGAGCGAGATCCCGCGCTGCATGAAAGCGGCTTGGTCGACGTCGAACAGGGGCGCGAGGGTGGTCTGCATCGGCTTATGATACTACCAGCCGGGCTCACATGGTCATGAACATCGCCACCACCGCCACCAGCATGATCGCCACGCCGAACCAGCCGATGATGGTGTGGCGGCGGGTCAGCGTGTAGTCGCCCATGATCTTCTGGTTATGCGCCAGCATCATCATCACGGTCATGATCGGCACCGCGATCACGCCGTTGATCTGGGCCGATAGCACCAGCGCCTTGATCGGGTCGATCGGCGCGAAGTTGAGCAGCATGCCGCCGATGGTCGCCAGCGCGATGATGCCGTAGAACTCCTGGGCCTCGACCGCCTTCAGGTCCAGCCCATTGCGCCACTTGAAGCTCTCGGTGACGGCGTAGGCGGCCGAGCCGGCCAGCACCGGCACCGCCAGCATGCCGGTGCCGATGATCCCCAGCGCGAACAGGATGAAGGCGAATTCGCCGGCCAGCGGGCGCAGCGCCTCGGCCGCCTGGGCCGAGGTCTGGATGCTGGTGATGCCGTGCGCCCCCAGCGTCACCGCGGTGGTCAGCATGATGAAGTAGGCGACCAGATTGGAAAAGCCCATGCCGATGAAGGTGTCGGTCTTGATCCGGCGCAGCTGGCGCCTGGCGTCCTGCGGCTTGCTGCGCAGCGCGCGGGTGTGTTGGTCGGCGCGGATCTCCTCGACTTCCTGCGAGGCCTGCCAGAAGAACAGGTAGGGGCTGATGGTGGTGCCGAAGATCGCGACCACCAGCCCGACCGAGTCGCGCGTGAAGCTGAAGTGCGGCCAGACGGTGCGCTTGAGCACCTCGATCCACGGCATCTTGACCATGAACACCGTGGCCACGTACGCCAGCAGGCCGAGGGTCAGCCACTTCAGGTAGCGCACATAGCTGGTGTAGGGGAGCACGATCTGCAGCGACAGGCACAGCACGCCGAAGCCGAGCGAGTACAGGTGCGGCGAACCGGCCCCCATCACCAGGTGCATGGCCTCGCCCATGGCCGCGATGTCGGCCGCGATGTTGATCACGTTGGCCGCCAGCAGCAGGATCACGATCGCGTACAGCAGCCATGGCGAATAGGCGCGCCGGATGTTCGCGGCCAGCCCGCGCCCGGTCACGCGCCCGATGCGCGCCGACACCAGCTGGATGCCGACCATGAACGGATAGGTCAGCACCAGCGTCCACAGGGTATTGAAGCCGAATTGGGCGCCGGCCTGCGAATAGGTGGCGATGCCGGAGGGGTCGTCGTCCGCCGCGCCGGTAATCAGGCCGGGGCCCAGGGCTTTGAGGGTGGCGTTGTCGGTGAGGCGGCTAATAAATGTCATGGGTGGCCTGCGCAAAACGGCGCGGGCCACACCGGGAGGTGCGGTCAGCGCGCGGGACGAATCGGGGGTAAGGGACTGTTCATTTGGCGCGCAGTGTAACACGCCGAACACATGCTGCTGTGTTCGGCGGGTAACAGAGTGAAACAGGAATCAGGCCAGGCCGGCAAACACCGTGCGCGCGGCGGCGATGGTGGCCTCGATCACCGCGTCGTCGTGCCGGGCCGAGACGAAGCCCGCTTCGAACGCGGCCGGCGCGAAGTACACGCCCTGGTCCAGCATGCCGTGGAAGAAGGCGTTGAATTTGCTTTTATCGGCGGCCATCATCTCGGCATACGAACGCGGCACGCTGGCGCTGAAGTAGATGCCGAACATGCCGCCCACCGAGTCGGCGCAGAAGGTCACGCCGGCTTCGCGGGCGGCGGCGGCCAGGCCGGCCGCCAGCTTCGCGGTCTGCGCCGTCAGCCGTTCGTAGAAGCCGGGCTGCTGCACCAGCTTGAGGGTGGTCATGCCGGCCGCCACCGCCACCGGGTTGCCGGACAGGGTACCGGCCTGGTACACCGCGCCGGTCGGCGCCATGTTGTGCATCAGCTCCGCGCGCCCGCCGAAGGCCGCCACCGGCATGCCGCCGCCGATCACCTTGCCCAGCGCGGTCAGGTCGGGCACGATGTCGTACAGCGCCTGGGCGCCGCCCAGCCCGACCCGGAAGCCGCACATCACTTCGTCGAAGATCAGCACCGCGCCGTGGCGGGTGCACAGCGCGCGCATGGTGCGCAGGAATTCGGGACTGGCCCTGATCAGGTTCATATTGCCGGCCACCGGCTCCACGATCACGCAGGCGATGGTGTCGCCCATGGTGTCGAACGCGTCTTCGAGCTGGGCCACGTTGTTATAGTCGAGCACCAGGGTGTGCTTGACGAAGTCCTCCGGCACCCCGGCCGAGGTCGGGTTGCCGAAGGTGAGCAGGCCGCTGCCGGCTTTCACCAGCAGCGAGTCGGCGTGGCCGTGATAGCAGCCTTCGAACTTGACGATCTTGTCGCGCCCGGTGGCGCCGCGCGCCAGCCGCAGCGCGCTCATGGTCGCCTCGGTGCCCGACGAGACCAGCCGCAGCTGCTCGATGGACGGCATCAGCCGGCAGATTTCCTCGGCCATCTCGACCTCGCCCTCGGTCGGCGCGCCGAACGACAGGCCGCGTGCGGCCGCCTCCTGCACCGCCTTCACCACCTCGGGATGGGCGTGGCCGACGATCGCCGGACCCCAGGAGCCGATGTAGTCGATATAGCGCTTGCCGTCGGCATCCCAGAAATAGGGACCTTCGGCGCGCGTGATGAAGCGCGGCGTGCCGCCCACCGAGCGGAAGGCGCGCACCGGCGAATTGACGCCGCCCGGCGTGGTCTGCTGGGCGCGCGCGAACAGCGCCTCGTTGGTGGGGCCGGCGGCCGACAGCTGCTCGTGGGTCTGGTGGATGGTCATGGATTGCTCGTGGGTGGAATGGGGATCGCCTGGAAAAACTTGTTGGGTACCAGCTTGCCCATGCCGAAGCGCTGGGCGTGGGCCAGCGCGCCGGCGGTGAATTCCTGGGCCGCCTGGATCGCTTCCACCGCCTCGCCCTGGTGCGCCATGTAGGCCGCCAGCGCCGCCGAGATGGTGCTGCCGGCGCCGGTGAACGGGCCGGGCAGGTGCTGCCAGCTGAAGCTGCCGATCTCGCCGTCGGCGTCGAACAGGGTGTTCGACAGGGTCGCGCCGGCGCCTTTGCCGCTGGCGCCGGTGCCGGTCACCAGCACGAACTCGCAGCCCATGCCGGTCAGTTCGGCCACGTCGGCCGCCAGCATGCCCTCGCTGCCGCCTTCGCGCCAGGTCTCGGCCATGCGCGCCAGCTCGACCTGCGACAGCAGCAGCACGGTGCTCTGCGGCACCAGGATCTGGCGGATCGCCATCAGCATGTCGTCGTCGGCCAGGCCCGAATCGGGCAGGCTGGACAGGAAGGGATCGAGGATCAGCGGCACGTCCGGATAGTCGGACACGATCTCGGCGATCGCCGAGGCCTGCTCGATGCTGGCCAGCGCGCCGACCTTGAACGCGGCCACCGGCATGTCCTCGAGCACCACGCGGGCCTGGTCGACCACCCAGTCGGCGTCGACTTCCTGGACGTCCTCGACGCGCGCGGTGTCGGCGATCAGCAGGCCGGTGGTGACCGCCAGGCCATGGCAGCCGAGGGCGGCAAACGCGGCCAGGTCGGCCTGGGTGCCGACCGCGCCGACCGGATCGGACATGCCGAACGTTAATATGAGGGGAGATGTTTGGTTTTGCACGGCGGGTGGATTAAGATACCTGATTCGGCATTTTACTAGATACAAGGACCCATAACGTGAGCAGTAATGAAACAAACGCCCAGCCGGCAGCCCCTTTCCAGACCTGGATGTGCCTGATTTGCGGCTGGGTCTACGACGAAGCGGCCGGCATGCCGGACGAGGGCATCGCGCCCGGCACCCGCTGGGCCGACGTCCCCATGAACTGGACCTGTCCCGAGTGCGGCGCGCGCAAGGACGACTTTGAAATGACCGTGATGTAAGCGCGCTTCCCCTGGCCGCAGGCGGTGCTGTGGCGTCCGAGTTGATCCTAGTTGATTTACTGCAACATTTAACGCACAAGGGGCTTGCCCTATGCTATCGTGCTGTCTCATGCTGAAGTGAACTGAAAATGACGACAACGCCCCAACCGACAGGCTTGAAAATCATGGTGATCGACGATAGCAGCACGATTCGCCGCTCGGCCGAGATTTGCCTCACCCAGGCCGGCTACCAGGTGGTGCTGGCCGAAGACGGCTTCGATGCACTGGCCAAGATCAACGACCACCACCCGGCGCTGGTGTTTTGCGACATCCTGATGCCGCGCCTCGATGGCTACCAGACCTGCGCCCTGATCAAGAAGAGCGCGCGCTTCCACGCCACCCCGGTGCTCATGCTCTCGTCCAAGGACGGCTTGTTCGATCGCGCGCGCGGCGCGATGGTCGGTTCGGCCGCCTATCTCACCAAGCCTTTTAGCAAAGACAGCCTGCTGGCGGCCGTGCGCGAGCACACCGCCGACGCAGCGCCATAAAAACCAGGAGCACCCCGTGGCCATCCATAAAATCCTTATCGTCGACGACTCGCCCACCGAGCGCTATTACCTGACCGACATCCTGGTCAAGAACGGCTTCAGCGTGACCACCGCCGAAAACGGCGAAGAGGCGCTGGCCAGCATCAAGGCCGACAAGCCGCAGCTGATCCTGATGGACGTGGTGATGCCCGGCGCGAACGGCTTCCAGGTGACGCGCGCGATCGCGCGCGACCCCGAGCTGGCGAATGTCCCGATCATCATCTGCAGCAGCAAGAACCAGGAGACCGACCGCATCTGGGGCCTGCGCCAGGGCGCGCGCGACTACCTGGTCAAGCCGGTCGATCCGGCCCAGCTGCTGGCCAAGATCGCCACCCTCGGCGGCGCCTGAGGCGATGAGCGACAGCGACCACGCCTCCGGCACGGCGGCCCGGCCCGACGCGGCCGGCCGCCGCACCCGCCTGCGCCAGTACCAGGTGCAGCTGCTCGAACGCATGCAGGCCGCGCGCAACAACAGCGGCGCGCGCATCAACCAGCTGGGCGTGATGATCGGGGCCGAGCGCTTCCTGCTCGACCTGACCCAGGCCGGCGAGATCGTGCCGGTGGCGCCGATCACCGCAGTGCCGCTGACCCAGCCCTGGTATCTGGGGCTGGCGAATATCCGCGGCAACCTGGTCGGCGTGATCGACCTGGCGCGCTACCTCGACCAGCATGACACGGCGAGCGGCGCCGACAGCCGGATCGTGACGTTCGCGGCCGGCCTGGGCTTTAATTGCGGGCTGCTGGTGGCGCGCGTGTACGGCCTGCGCCATGCGGGCGAGATGGAGCAGTCCGGCGATCGCCTGCGCGACGCCGAAGGCAATCAATGGACGCCGCTCGACCTGGCGGCGCTGGTGCAGGACCCGCGTTTCTTGCATGTCGGGTTTTAGGGACTTAAGGACTGGGAGCTGGAATGGGATTCGCATCGAAAATTTCAATGGGGTTTTTTCCAAAGGCTAAACAGGACGCAGGTGCGGCGCTGGCCGTCGACACCGAGTTCGGCGCCGCCCCCGCAGAGCCACGGCCGCAGCTGCAGGCCGTGCCGAGCCCCGCGCCGGATCCGGCGGCCGACGAAGCGAGCCCGCTGCGGCTCGGGAACTTCATGCGCCGCAAGCGCGGCGCGGCGGCGGCCGACGAGGCCGAGACCGAGCTCCAGCTGCCGCTGATCGGCCACCTGTCGCTGGCGCGCCAGCTGCGCATCCTGCTGATCGTGTTCGGGGCCGGCATCCTGGTCACCGTCTTCGCGCTGTGGCGCAATTCGGTCGCCAGCAGCGTGGCCTCGGCCCAGACCCAGATCGCGAGCGACGCGCTGATGCACTCGCAGCGGGTCGGCAAGGCCGCGCCGAACGCGATCCAGGGCAGCCCGGAAGCCTTCACCCAGCTGCAGGAGAGCCGGGTCCAGCTGACCAGCGACTTGAACCTGCTGTCGCGCGGCGGCGATTTCGCCGGACGCGCGATTCCCTCGGCATCGGCCGGCGTGGCCCGGGCCCTGGCCGAGGCGCGCACCAAGTGGGTCAGCTCCGACAACGCGGCCGGCACCATCCTCAAGGTCAAGCCCGAGCTGACCGAATTCGGCAAGACCCTGCGCCAGCTCGACGCGCTCTCGCCTGAACTCCTGAGCCTGACCGAAGAACTGCTGACCCAGAAGCTGGCGCGCGGCGCCACCCCGCGCGAGGCGGCGGCGATCGGGCGCATGATGATGCTGACCCAGCGCCTGTCGCGCAGCGCCAGCGAATTCCTGACCTCCGGCGGCATCCGTCCCGAGACCGCGTTCCAGCTGGGGCGCGACACCACCACCTTCCGCGCCACCGTCGACGGCTTCCTGAACGGGAACGAGGCGCTGCAACTGGGCGCGGTGCGCGACCCCGACCTGCGCGAGAAGCTGGGCGCGATCAAGACCAAGTTCGACAGCTATCAGAAGCTGGTGTCGTCGATCCTCGACAACCTCGGCAAGTTCACCGCCGCCAAGGGCGCCGAGCAGTCGATCTTCTACGAGAACGAAGACGTGCGCAAGCTGCTCTCGGGCGTGCAGACGATCTACCGCGGCGACCAGGATTCGACCGACGTCTGGTTCTGGGTGATGGTGGCGGCCTCGGTGTTCACGCTGGCGGCCGCCGGCAGTATCAGCCGCGTGATGCTGCAGGACTCGCGCAATCGTACCCGCGGCGCCGATGCGCGGCGCCAGGACGCGGAAGCCATGCGCCTGCTGGCGCAGTCCAAGGAAGAAGAAGCGAAGGCCACCAACGACCAGAACCAGGCCGCGATTTTGCGCCTGATGAACGAGCTGCAGGAAGTGGCGGACGGCGACTTGACGGTGCACGCGACGGTGTCGGAAGACATCACCGGCGCGATCGCCGACTCGGTCAACTACACGGTCGAAGAGCTGCGCGGGCTGGTCGAGCGCGTGACCACCACCGCCGAACAGGTGACCTCGGCGTCGACCAACGCGCAGAATATTTCGACCGACCTGCTGACCGCGACCCAGCAGCAGTCGCGCGAGATCCAGGACGCCTCGACGACCGTGCTCAAGATGGCGAGCGAGATTACCGACGTGTCGAAGTCGGCCAACGAATCGGCCGAGGTGGCGCGCCAGTCGGTGGCCGCGGCGCAGCAGGGCTCGACCGCGGTGGAAAACGCGATCAAGGGCATGCACGAGATCCGCGAGCAGATCCAGGAAACCTCCAAGCGCATCAAGCGCCTGGGCGAATCGTCGCAGGAGATCGGCGAGATCACCGAGCTGATTTCGGACATTACCGAACAGACCAACGTGCTGGCACTGAACGCGGCGATCCAGGCCGCATCGGCCGGCGAGGCGGGGCGCGGCTTCTCGGTGGTGGCGGAAGAGGTGCAGCGGCTGGCGGAACGCTCGGCCGAAGCGGCCAAGCAGATCGGCGCGCTGGTGCGCACCATTCAGACCGACACCCACGACGCGGTGGCCGCAATGGAAAAATCGACCCAGGGCGTGGTCGAGGGAGCCAAGCTGTCGGACGCCGCGGGCGCCGCGCTGAACGACATCTCGCGCGTGTCGAACCGCCTCGCGGAGCTGATCCAGGGGATCTCGTTCGCCACCGAACTGCAGGCGACGTCGGCGAACGGCGTGGCGCATAACATCCAGCACATCCTGTCGGTGACCGAGCATACGCAGGACGGCACCCAGCAGACCGCTCAATCGATTCGCCAGCTGACCATGCTGGCGCAGGAACTGAAAAACTCGGTGTCGCGCTTCCGCGTAGTCGCCTGAAGGACCGCATGACCATGACCGACACTTCGCACGCGTCCCAATTCGATACCGGACCGCTGTCCTGGGTGATGGGCGAAATCCGCGACGCGCTGGGCCGCTCGAAGGCGGCGCTGGCGGAGGCGGCGGCCCGCACGGCCGAAGCGCAGGCGACCTCGCTGCAGCATGCGAAAACCCATTTGCACCAGACCCACGGCGCGCTGCAGATGGTCGACGTCGAAGGCGTCGGCCTGCTGACCCAGGCCGCCGAACAGGCGCTCGAACGCTTCAAGGACGGCAGCCTGGCCTGCAGCGCCGAGCACACCCGGGTGGTGGCCGACGGCTACCAGGCGGTCATCGAATATCTGGAAGAACTGCTGTCCGGCGCGGCCCCGCAGCCGGTGCGCCTGTTCCCCGAATACCGCGCGCTGCGGCAGATGCTGGGCGCCGATCGGATCCACCCGGCCGACCTGTTCTTCGCCGACCTGTCGGTGCCGGTCACGCTGGCCGCGCATGCCGCGCCGGCCGCCGCTCCCGACTACGCGGCTTGCCGCGCGCGTTTCGAAAAGGCGCTGCTGCCGTTCATGAAGAGCACCGATCCCGACGCGCAGCGCGGCCATGCGGCGGCGATGCAGGAGGCGATCGCGCTGGTGGCCGATGCGCAGGCCGAGCCGCATGCGCGCACCTTCTGGCTGGCGATGCAGAGCTTTGCGGAGCTGGTCGCCAGCGGCCAGCTGGCCAGCACACTGTATGTCAAGCAGCTGTTCGGCCTCGTGAACCTGCAGATCCGCCGCCTGTCGCAAGGGCAGGGCAGCCTGCCCGAGGCGATGCTGCGCGACGCGCTGTTCTTCATCGCCGCCGCGGCGTCGCCGTCGCCGGATGCGCAGGCGCTGCGCCGCGCCTACCGGCTCGATGGGACGGTGCCGGCCGACTACGACACGCGGCGCTACGGCCGCATCGACGCCGACGCGCTGAAGCAAGCCAAGGACGCGCTGGCCCAGACCAAGACGGGCTGGGACCGGCTCGCCTCCGAGATCGACGTCAACCTCGAGGCCAGTTTCAACCAGGCGCTGGCCACGCTGGCCGGGGCCAGCGAAAAACTGGGCGCGCCCGCGCTGGCGCAGCTGCTGCGCGAACTGGGACGTGCGGCCAGCGACTCGATCGCCTCCGGCCGCACCGACCAGTTCAGCCTCGAGATGGCGACCGCGATGCTGTTCGTCGAACATGGCCTCGACCAGGTGCGCCAGCTGCCCGACGATTTCGAGGAGCACGCCGAAGTGGTCGGCGCACGCCTGCTGGCGCTGGCCGCCGGCGAGACCCCGCCCGATGCGCCGCAGTGGCAGGGCGATTTGTCGCGCCAGATCCAGCAGGGCCAGACCGTGTCGGTGCTGGCCGCCGAAATGAAGACCGGCCTGCGCCAGGTCGAGAAGGTGCTCGACGATTACTACGCCGACGCGACCAAGCGCCCGGCGCTGGCCCAGATCGACCCGGTGCTGCACCAGTTGCAGGGCGCGCTGGCGATCCTCGACCAGGAACACGCGATGCGCGCCGCGCAGCATGTGAAGGACTCGGTGCGCGCCTTGGCCCAAGCCGAAGGCAATCCGGTGCTGGAAGCGGCCTCGCTGCAGAACATCGCCCAGAACGTGGGCGCGCTCGGCTTCTTCATCGACATGCTGGCGCAGAATTTCGACGCCGCCAAGCACCGCTTCTCGTTCGACGAGACCGAGGGCATGTTCCGCGAAGTGCCGTTCGAGAAGGCGGTAGCGGCCGACACGCCGTTCGACGTCGAGCCGGCGGCCGACGCCGCGCCGGCGCCGGCCGAAGCGGCTGCGACGCCGCCCGCACCGGCCGTGCCGGCGCCAGCGGTCCAGGGCGACGATGCGATCGAAGCCGAGCTGCTCGAGATCTTCATCTCCGAAGCGCAGGAAGTGCTGGCCCTGGTCAGCGCCACGCTGCCGGCCGCGCAGGCCGAACCGTCGAACCAGGAAACGCTGACCATGCTGCGGCGTTCCTTCCACACGCTCAAGGGCAGCGGCCGGATGGTCGGCCTGACCCAGTTCGCCGAGGCCGGCGCCGCGATCGAGCGCGTGATGAATTCGTGGCTGTCCGAGGCGCGCACGGCCAGCCCCGACCTGCTCGCGCTGTTGCAGCGCGCCGCCGTCGACATGGCCGCATGGGTCGACGAACTGGCCGCGCAGGGCGCTTCGCAGCGCAGCGGCGAACCGCTGGCCGCCGCCGCCGCGCGGGTGCAGGAAGGCGGCCCGTTCGCGATGGACGCGGCGCAGCCGGCCGACGAAGCCGAAGCCGAAGCCGAAGAAATCATCGAAATGACGCTGCCGGACGAGCCCGAAGTCGTGGTGCCGGCGCCGCCGCTGCCCGACAACGTGATCGAATTCCCGACCGCCGCGCCGCCGCCCGTGGCGCGTGCGCCGGACGACAATATGAAGCGCATCGGCGCGCTCGATATCCCGCTCCCGCTGTACAACATCTACCTCGCCGAGACCGACGAGTTGATGCGCGTGCTGACCCAGGACTTCGGCGAATGGCGCCACGAGCCGCTGCGTGCGGTCACGCCGGCCGCGCTGAAAGCCGCGCACACGCTGGCCGGCACCTCGGCCACGGTCGGCTTCAAGGCCCTGCGCGAGATCGCCTACGCGCTCGAAATGACGCTCAAGATGCTGGCGCCGCCGGCGCCGATGCTGTCCGACGCCCAGCGTGCGCTGTTCGACGAGGCGGTCGAGGCCGCGCGCCAGATGTTGAAAAGCTTCGCGCAGGGCGACTTGGCCCCGGCCCAGGCGGACCTGGTGGCGCGGCTCAACGCCCTGCGCGAGGAATTGGCGGAACAGGAAGCGGCCTCGGTCTACGCCGGCGTCGATGGCGACCTGGCCGAACACCTCGACGGCCTGTTCGCCTCGACCCTCGAAGGCTTGCTCGACGCGCCGCCGCCGCCGGCTGCGGAACCCGAACCCGAACCCGAAGCGGCGCAGGCCAAGTCCGCCGATCCCGCGATCGAAGCGGTGGATGCGCTGCTCGACACGAATTTCGACGACAGCTTCGACGAACCGAGCCTGGCCCAGGCCGCGCCGCCGCCCGAAGGCACGGTGCTCGACGACCAGGACGACAACGAAGCCGAGCCGGAACTGGTGCCGGAGCTGATCTCCGAACCCGAGCCCGCGCCCGAGCTGCACGCGGCCCGCGCGCCGGCGCCCGCACTCGAGCCGCTGGCGCTGGCCGAGCCGGAACCGGTACTGGCCGATCCGCACGAAGCGGCGGCGATCCAGCCGGTGTTCAGCGACGACCTCGATGCGGACCTGTTGCCGGTGTTCCTCGAAGAAGCCACCGACCTGCTGCCCGAAATCGGCAACGGCCTGCGCAAATGGCAGCAGAACCCGGCCGATACCGGTCCCGCGCAAATGCTGCTGCGTACCCTGCACACGGTGAAGGGCAGCGCGCGCATGGCCGGCGCGATGCGCCTCGGCCAGCACACCCACGACATCGAAACCCAGATCGAGAACATGGTCCATGCCGGCACCTCGACGCCGGCCGCGTTCGACGAGCTGATGGCCAACTACGACCACGCGCTGCTGCTGTTCGAACAGCTGCAGCAGCCGGCCGGCGCCGATGCCCCGGCAGCCGCCGCAACGCCGGGCGTGCGCGCGCTGCAAATACCGGCGCTGCAGGAAGATGCGCAGGGCGTGCAGTCGCGCACCCCGCTGGTGCGGGTGCGCGCCGACATCCTCGACCGCCTGGTCAACCAGGCCGGCGAAGTCTCGATCACCCGTTCCAAACTGGAGAACCAGGTCGGCACCTTGAAGTCCTCGCTGTTCGACTTCTCCGAGAACCTGGCGCGCCTGCGCCGCCAACTGCGCGAAGTCGAGATGCAGGCCGAATCGCAGATCGCCTCGCGCATGTCGATTTCGAGCGAGCGCGAATTCGATCCGCTCGAATTCGACCGCTTCACGCGCTTGCAGGAGCTGACGCGCATGATGGCCGAGAGCGTGAACGACGTCGCTTCCTTCCACGAGAGCCTGACCCGCACGGTCGACAGCGCGACCGGCGACCTGACGGTGCAGTCGCGCCTGACGCGCGATTTGCAGCGCGACCTGATGCGGGTGCGGATGGTGCCGTTCGCCAGCCTGTCCGAGCGCCTGTTTCGCGTGGCGCGCCAGACCGCGAAGGAAATCGACAAGCGCGTCAACCTCGACATCCGCGGCGGCGCGGTGGAAATCGACCGCAGCGTGCTGGAACAGATGGCGGCGCCGTTCGAGCACCTGCTGCGTAACGCGATCGTGCACGGTATCGAGTCGCGCGAGCGGCGCGTCGCGTCCGGCAAGTCCGAGACCGGCGAGCTGCTGGTGCAGGTCAGCCAGCAGGGCAACGAAGTGGTGCTGCAGTTCAGCGACGACGGCGCAGGCCTCGACCTCGAACGGATCCGCGCCAAGGCGCGCGCCAGCGGCCTGCGGGCGGCCGGCGCGCAAATCTCCGACGCCGAAGCGGCCGACCTGATTTTCGAGCCCGGCTTCTCGACCGCCGAAGCGCTGACCGAACTGGCCGGCCGCGGCGTCGGCATGGACGTGGTGCGCTCCGAGGCGCAGGCGCTGGGCGGGCGGGTGGCCATCATGTCCGAGCCGGGCAAGGGCGCGCGCTTCACCATCCACCTGCCGCTGACGCTGGCCGTGACCCAGGTGGTGCTGACCACCAGCGGCAGCAAGACCTACGCGCTGCCGTCGATCCTGGTCGAGCAGGTGCTGCAGATGAAGGAGGCGGCGGTGCACCAGGCGCATGGCGCCGGCTTTGTCGAGTTCAAGGGCCAGCGCGTGGCGCTGCACTATTTGCCGAACCTGCTGGGCGACCTCGAGGCGCGCCCGCTGACCCAGCGTTCCTGCCCGGTGCTGATCCTGACCAACGGCGCCGACCGGCTGGCGGTGCAGGTCGACGACGTGCAGGGCAACCGCGAGGTCGTCATCAAGAACATCGGGCCGCAGCTGTCGCGCATGATCGGCATCGCCGGCGCCACGGTGCTCGGTTCGGGCGAGATCGTGCTGATCCTGAACCCGGTGGCGCTGTCGCATCACCTCGACCACCATCCCGAATTGCGGCCGCGCGCCGCCGCCACCGCGGCCGCCGCCGGCACGCCGGAGCTGCAGGCGCGCGACTACGTGATCATGGTGGTCGACGATTCGCTTACGGTGCGCCGCGTCACCCAGCGCCTGCTCGAGCGCGAAGGCTACCAGGTGGTGCTGGCCAAGGACGGCGTGGATGCGCTCGAACATCTGCAGGAAACCATCCCCGACTTGATGCTGGTCGATATCGAGATGCCGCGCATGGACGGTTTCGACCTGACGCGCAATATCCGCGGCAACGACAGCACGCGGGGCGTCCCGATCATCATGATCACCTCGCGCACCGCGGACAAGCACCGCAACTACGCGCTGGGCCTGGGCGTGAACGCCTACTTCGGCAAGCCCTTCCAGGAAGACATGCTGCTGGCCGCGATCTCCGGTTTGCTGAACCGCGAGATGCCGGTCAATTAGCCCCGTCGTGCCCGCCCGCGCGGGAACGACGGATGCTTTCACGGCGGCATACCTCTTGCGCGTGCAAGGATTTGCTCCCAGTCATTTTTATGTGAGCGGCCTCAAAGCTTGGCTCAGTGAGCGGCGCGCGCGACGGTGCTTCCCATCGTGACGGCCGCAAATCAGTGTAAACTATCGAAAAATCCATCGTTGTAGCTGGATACTGGCAGTAAACACAAGAGAGTGAGCCACGAGAGAGTACGCGTATGAAGAAAAGCAAAGTCGGCAAACCTCACCCCATGCCCGGAATGCCTCACGACGACGCCAGCGGCGAGCCCCTGCTCGGCGCGAGCCCGTCCGGCCTGAACCTCGCCAACCATTTCCTGATTGCCATGCCGTCCATGCAAGACCCGATTTTTGGCGGCACCGTGGTGTATATCTGCGAGCATAACGACAAGGGCGTGCTGGGCGTGGTCATCAACAAGCCGACCGACATGACGATGGAAATCTTGTTCGAGCGCATAGACCTGAAACTGGCCGATGGGCTGCGCACCACCGTCGTCAACGAGCCGATCATGTTCGGCGGGCCGGTCCAGGACGACCGCGGCTTCGTGCTGCATACGCCGGGCGCGCGCTATTCCTCGTCGCTGACGGTGACCGACGACGTCGCGTTCACCACCTCGATCGACGTGCTCGAAGCGGTGGCCAACGGCGATGGGCCGCAGCGCCTGCTGGTCTCGATCGGCTACTCGGGCTGGAGCCCGGGCCAGCTGGGTTCTTTGATCGGCCGCAACGGCTGGCTGACCGTCGGCGCCGACGCCCACGTGCTGTTCGACCTGCCGATCGAAGAACGCTACAACGCCGCGATCAAACTGCTCGGCATCGACCCGATGATGCTCGCCTCCGAGGCCGGCCATGCGTAATGGTTGAACTCCTTTTCGGTTTCGACTTCGGCATCAAGCGGATCGGCATCGCGATGGGCAATACCCTGACCGGACAGGCGCAGCCGCTGGCCGTGGTCAAGGCGATCGACAACGCGGCGCGCTTCCGGCAGATCGGCGACCTGATCGCGGAATGGCGCCCGGCGCGGCTGGTGGTCGGCGAACCGCGCCACCCGGACGGCGCCGAACACGAGATGACGCTGCGCTGCCGGCGCTTCGCCAACCAGCTGCACGGGCGCTTCAATTTGCCGGTCGAGCTGGTCGACGAGCGCTACTCGTCGGCCGTGATCCCGGCGCGGCGCGGCGAGATCATCGATGCGCAGGCCGCCTCCATCATTTTGCAACAATACTTTGACGATCATGCCAACATCAACTAAACAGTTCGACGCGGAGGCGCTGTACCGCGCGCTGCTCCAGCAGGTGCGGCAAGGCCTCGCGGGCATCCCCGACGTGGCCATCGTCGGCATCCATTCGGGCGGCGCGTGGCTGGCCGAACGGCTCGCCGCCGACCTCGACCTGACCGGCCGGCTCGGCTTCATCGACGTCTCGTTCTACCGCGACGACTATGCGAAGAAGGGCCTGCACCCGGACGTCAAGCCGACCCAGATCGGCTTCAACGTCGACCGCGCCACCATCCTGTTGGTGGACGACGTGCTGTACACCGGCCGCACCACGCGCGCCGCGATCAACGTGCTGTTCGACTACGGCCGCCCGGCGCGCATCATGCTCGCCGCGCTGGCCGACCGCGGCGGCCGCGAACTGCCGGTGGCGGCCGATTTCGTCGCCGCCCAGGTCCCGCTCGAACGGCGCCAGGCGCTGGCGCTGCAGCGCGGCGCCGACGGCCACCTTTCGCTCACCATAGAAGAAGACCATGCTTAATCCGCAACTCAATAAAAATGGCGAACTCCAGCACCTGCTGACCATCGAGGGGCTGCCCAAGACGATCGTCAACCATATCCTCGACACCGCGTCGTCGTTCGTCGGCATCTCCGACCGGGAAGTCAAGAAGGTGCCGCTGATGCGCGGGAAGAGCGTGTTCAACCTGTTCTTCGAGAACTCGACGCGCACCCGCACCACCTTCGAGATCGCGTCCAAGCGCCTGTCGGCCGACGTGATCAACCTGAACATCCAGGCCTCGTCGGCCAGCAAGGGCGAGTCGCTGCTCGATACCATCGACAACCTGTCGGCCATGCACGCCGATATGTTCGTGGTGCGCCACGCGCAGTCGGGCGCGCCCTACCTGATCGCCAAGCACCTGATCGATACCAAGCAGTCGCACGTCCACGTGGTGAACGCCGGCGACGGCCGCCACGCGCACCCCACCCAGGGCCTGCTCGACATGTACACCATCCGCCACTACAAGAAGGACTTCAGCCAGCTGACGGTGGCGATCGTCGGCGACATCCTGCACAGCCGCGTGGCGCGCTCCGACATCCACGCCCTGACCACGCTGGGCGTGCCGGAAGTGCGCGCGATCGGCCCGCACACGTTGCTGCCGAGCGGGCTCGAACAGATGGGCGTGCGGGTGTTCACCAACATGGACGAGGGCCTCAAGGGCGTGGACGTGATCATCATGCTGCGCCTGCAGAACGAGCGCATGAGCGGCGCGCTGCTGCCTTCGGCGCAGGAATACTTCAAGAGCTACGGCCTGACGCCGGAGCGCCTCGCGCTGGCCAAGCCGGACGCGATCGTCATGCATCCGGGCCCGATGAACCGCGGGGTGGAAATCGACTCCGCGGTGGCCGACGGTCCGCAGGCGGTGATCCTGCCGCAGGTGACCTTCGGGATCGCGGTGCGGATGGCGGTGATGAGCATTTTGGCAGGAACCCACGGATCATGAAACTACACATCAAGAACGGGCGATTGATCGACCCGGCCAACGGCATCGACGCCGTGCAAGACCTGTTTATCGCCGACGGCAAGGTGGCCGCCGTCGGCCGCGCGCCGGCCGGCTTTGCGGCCGACCAAAGCATCGACGCCAGCGGCCTGGTGGTCGCGCCCGGCCTGGTCGATTTGTCGGCGCGCCTGCGCGAGCCGGGCTACGAATACAAGGCCACGCTGGAGTCCGAGATGCAGGCCGCGATGCAGGGCGGCGTCACCACCTTGGTGTGCCCGCCCGACACCGACCCGGTGCTCGACGAGCCGGGCCTGGTCGAGATGCTCCGGCACCGCGCCAAGAACCTGAACCAGGCCAACGTCCATCCGCTGGGCGCGCTGACCATGGGCCTGAAGGGCGAGGCGCTGACCGAGATGGCCGAGCTGACCGAAGCGGGCTGCATCGGCTTCGCCCAGGCCGAGGAGCCGATCGAAGACACCAACGTGCTGCTGCGCGCGCTGCAGTATGCCAAGACCTTCGGCTACACGGTCTGGCTGCGCCCGCAGGATGCGCATATCGGG